>JGI24159J19872_10006714_pt1 | contig 15043 bp, 9 predicted proteins | sample Ectturendosymbi4_FD_19872 | JGI IMG/M metagenome (IMG submission 19872) | reverse complement strand
TGCTGAAAACGTCATCGCATAAGTGGTGTCGTTGGCAAGCAGCGAAACATTGGTTTTGTTGGATTCCTAGGAAACGTTGAGCCGAAATGGTGTTGGAAGTATCGAAAATGATTGTGTTGTGAAATTTTCGTAACTAAATCCAAACTTAGGCGAGTTTGGCCGTTTGGCGAAATCTTTTGCCTTACTTTTTTCAGGGAGGACTGCAGCCCGGCAGCCCGTCTAGACGAGCCGCCCCTGCTTATCAATATATCATCCCCAAAGTAAAACAACCAAATATTTAAAAATTTCGGAGCATAGAGTGCATGAACATGCTTCTGGGTTAACCTCAACACCTGAGGCTGAAGTATTTTGAAGTTGCAAACGCAGAAATTTATAGGTCAAAATAAAGTCAAAGTTTACAAATTATGAAGTCAAAATTTTAAGCTTTTAGGTCAAAAAATTGGTTGCCCTATTTATGAGTCCTGTTTTTTCTGCTTGTCGCCGCCTTTCTCATCATTAATTTTTCTATTTTTTGCTTTCTTTGCATATGCATATACGAACCCGACATGTTTCGTGAAATTTTCTTCCCTGTTGGTTTTTAACCTCCGGTAAGGCAACATCATGGCTTTTAATAGTTTATTAAACTTTTATTTACGTTAAAATTCCGTTCAGTATCCTCGTGTTCAACTAAAAAAAGTATAGGCCTATATACTGCACATAGTTCTCTTCACGTTTCAGTAGTGCTTTAATTCTCTTAGAATATATAAAAGGTTTCAAACGTTAAATCTGTCGACACTTGCGCGGAGCCCTATGTAGGTGCGGGGACTCATTTTGAAAAATTATCCTAAACAGGTTTAAAACCGGTTATGGTTGAGAAGCTGTTGGGTTGGATTTCTTCCAGTTACATGTGCACAGGCCCATAACGATAGGGTCGAATCCCCCCTAGAAAAATTGTTGCTCCCCTGGAAATATATGTTGGACATAGTTTGAAAGTATTGGACATAATTTAAAAAATTTGCGCCACTCTCAGAAACTCTTCGTCCCCCTGGTGTGCCAAGCTGGTTACGGGCCTGCATGTGCATAGTGTTATTCCTTGCCTTTGTTCGTTACCAACAGAGCCATCGCCAGAAGTTTTTCAGTTGGGGGACTTTACGTTTGTGCAGGGGAGGAATTACATTCTAAAATTTGACAAAAATCCACTTATTTATAGTGTTTCACATTATCGGGGCTTGGAGCTTTGTTTTGGGAGACTAGACCCACAAACCCCCCTCCGTGGCGACGGAACTGCTTACCAGCAGACGTCTATTTCGAAAACTGTTTTACCAAATGATGCCAGGTGGGACATAGGCCGTTTGGATGCTCAGCAGTGATTACAACGTCTAACGTTCGACGGCATTTGCCCTGAACAACTTTATTCAGTATAGCCATTGGTATGTTGTACAACCATTTCGATTAATGCCCCTTGTAAAGCCTTAACCACAATCACATCTAAACATATTGTTTACCCTTGCGTTAGGTTTGCAGGCTAAGGTTCTTGCCTTAAATTCATTAAAATGAGAGCAACACCTTTTCTAAGCTTTTCTTGTTGAAATGAATTTTTCTTGACTGCAAATATTAGTATACCGTTGAACAAAAGAAACTTTTACGAAACTACATTGCCTATCGTCTGGCTCTGATTCACTCTACTTGCTGTTCAAACCAACAATCTGAGCTCAAAGTTACCCACGCAAACACAACAATTACAATACCCCGCTTCTACAACGTCATTTCCCGACCCCATTACGTCATGCAGAAAAACAACCGTTGTATTGAAACTGAGCAACGTTCCTTTTGCAGGGTTCTTCACTTCAACGGCCAAAATTTAATGTTGACAAGCCCATCTAATGACTACGCTACAGCTTATGGCACTTATTGAAAATATCCAACTGAACATTAAAAAATAACATGATATGTGCCAAGAAATGTTTATTCATATTTTGGCGATAGCGGCATGCCAACGCCTGAAATATGCTTCTTACCGGGGCAGTTGAAGCAACGATGTTGCACAAGGAGCGCTGCGGCGATTCCCTCAATGTCGGTCAATAGGATGCACAACCATCCAACTGAGAGGCGGAGACTACCACGGAGCTATCGCCGCCCCAGCGAAATCTTCTTCGCCAATGCCTAGGTGTCAGGTTTGAGAGGAGGGGCAATATAAACTGCGAACAACCGGAGCCCCAACGTTTGCTAGTCTTCCGTCGAATATCATCTCTTTCTTTTGTTCAAAAGGACGTTTGACTGGGATGACGGAAATGGCTTCGCCTGGCACAGTTGCCCCTCAAGTAAGTGTGTTAAAAACGCCTTGATTTCAAGTCAAACACTGGAGCACTTAGAGTTTCACCCAGACTTTTGAGTAAGCATTTCATCAATTTGCTCACTCCACAGCCACATGTCGTGTTTTTTAGGCTAGCCTACTAATCTAGGGCTTCCAAACACAAAAATTGAGGAGTGAGAACTTGTAAAACTTTAAAAAATTTATAAAAAAATGACAACGAAAATCTAGAACTTTTGAATGCCTTTTAAAAATAAATTTTTAATCAGCAAAGTGCTGCCCGCGGCCCTCAGCCCACCCCCCCCTGCTACGCCACTGGTAGGTGGTAGAAGCTGGCTTTGTTTTTCTACTTCACAAACTTGTGTTTATTGCTTCACGTGTAGACTGATTTGCGCGGATACGACTAAATGTGCGCTTTTCCTTATTAGAAAAGGTATCTGCTGCAGGAGTCACGCTCTTGAGGGTCTTACGGGCCACGAGCAATCAATGGAACATATAGATGCCATGATTACGTTTTGTTGCAGATGTAATTAATCACTACGAAGAATTGACAAAGAGCTAGCCAGACAGGTCAATCAGTGCGAACCATACTGAAAATCGCTTCTCCCTGCATCATTTGGTTTCTGTCATACAATTTATTGCTGAACGAGGACTGGCGCTTAGAGCTGATGAAAACGTTGGATCGCCCAGAAAATTTTTCCAAAAAAATTTTCAAAACTTTTTTCAAGCAAAATTTCAAAAAAGAAGACGCGATGCTTCTGATGACCGGTTTTGCAACAGTTTCACAAATCACTAATCACTGTCAAATATCATGTTGCATGATAAAGTTTTGTTACACTTGAGATGCCATATGTGACGTCACAAGACAATGTCATAAACCAGCGCGGTCCACCTGCTTTTGACATACGGGCAGTTTTACAAAATATGACAACTCGCGGGCCATTTCCAATAAAATGATGTATAAAACAACAGATTCACAACATTTGAAACTGAAAAAGTGAAGATAAATGAGTGTGTTATTGAAAGTATTACACAATAGCAAATAGCAATTTATTAGAAATCTCTATCAACGGGATACCTGTGCTCAAGGATTCTCTGACACTATCCCTTATCAATACCAATGTTAGTGGTAGCAAGTCAGAAACTATCGTCCAGTGTTTCGTCTGCCATTTGATTTCTGTTTTTAGATTTGACATGGTTCATCGTAGAAAATGTACTCTCACACACGTATGTGTTTCGAAACATCGAGTGCATTTCTAGTGCGAAATCGTTCATTTNNGGAAATCTATCTTTGCTGAATAATTTCCTGAATCTCTCTACAGTCTCTAACACCATTAANATTTTACATTTTTTTAAAAAGATATTATGCTTGTTCTAATTAAAATTACCTATTGAAGGGATGGTCAATTAATTTGTCCCGCGGCCACTTTGAGAAGGCCATGTTTAGCGGATAAATAGTGAGATTTATTTGATGGTACTGCGTTCATTGCGCCAGATGTAGGCTACTCTTCACGCCAACGAACGTCGGGGTACCGAACCTTATACGAAGCCCCCGTTGCCTATCGACTGGCGCTGATTCGCTCAACTTGCAGTTCAAGCCTACTAGTGCTGCTACAGGCTTCTCGGCTAAAACTCACTATAGATCCACAAAAAAATTCACTAGTTCTGAAAAAAATCACCAAGTTTAAAATTTTTGCACCAGTGTTCACAGTTTTGTTTGAAAATATTTAATTTTTTGCTTCATTGCCCAAAAATCATTACATAATTTGTAAATTTGTTTAAAACAGATTATGCTGAAGCCTGGAAAATCTCATACCGATCATACCATACACGGGGTATTTTGAAGAGCAATCAACTTATTTAACCTAACATTCAATTATTTTCACTGCAGTCTCCTGCAAAGAAATGAAAATACCGCCAAGGCCAATAATGCAGCAATAAACAGCATGCAAAGTGTAAAAGTTAGAAATATGACAACCGATTTTCTTCAAACACATACCTTGCAAGAAATCACTAGATTGCAGTGAAAAATTACCAAATGACTAGGTTAGTGCAAAAATTACTAGGCGTGGCACCAGTGAAGCCTACAATCTGAGCTCAAAATTACTCACGCAAACACACCAACTGCATTATCTCGCTTCAAGAACGTCATCTTCCGACACCATTGCGTCATACAGAAAAACATCAGTTCTATTGAAACTGAGCAACCTTGCCTTTGCAGAGTTCTTCACTTTAACCGCTAAAATTTAATGTTGATAAGCCAACCTAATGACTAAGCTACAGCTTGTGGCCCTCATGCAAATATCCCGCTGAATATCAGAAATAGCATTAGACGTGCCAAGACATGTTCGTCGCCAATGCCTAGGTTTCAGGTGATGCAAAGATGTGCCGTTTGGGCGATGCTAAGTATCGAATGATAGGAGAAAAACGATTAAGCTAATCTTTACAATTTCACTATTTACAGTCATTTCATGCAGGGCTTTTTTATCAGATTTTGAGAGGAAAGGGTAATGCAAACCTCGAACTACCGGAACCGGACCAGTAATGTTTGCTAGTCTGCGGTCGAATGTCATCTCTGTCCTTTGTTCAATGGACTTTTACTGGGGTTTGGAGAAATTGCTTTGTCTGGAGGAGGGGGACAATCCCCCCAAAAGTAAGTATGTCAAAAATCCCTGACTTCAAGACAAACACTGGGGCATTTTAGCACACTGGATTTGACCTAGACTTTTGAGAAACCAGTTAATCAATTTGCTCACTCCACAGCCGCATTCCTAGTTTTTTGGGCTAGCCTACCAATAGAGGGCTTCTAGACACAAATAGGGAAAAGAGGTAGAAATTTTAAAACTTAAAAAAGGATTAAAAGTTTATTTAAAAATCATAAAGAAGATTTAGAACTTTTTTAGTTACTTTAAAAAATTATTAATCAACAAAGTTCCGCCCCCCAGAAGGTGCTGCCGGAAGCCCCTCTTGCTACGTAACTGACTGCGGAGATTGAAGGTGGAAAAGACATTATAACTGGCAAGAGTGTAAATCAAGTCGTCTATTCATGTCAAATAATAAGCGTTGAGCTCAGTATCCAAGTTACTTGTTTGCGGGTAGTCGACGCACATCCGTTTCTTTTTATTTTCATCGTCTTTGACAATGACAACTTGAGCACGCCAAGGACAGGGAGGATCCATTCAGTGAGCTTAGAGGGGGGCGGCGATTTCAGTAATATTTGGTCGTCAAGTCTCATAAAGGCTTCACTACTGTAAGAGGGATGAAGTATCTTTCACAATCCTGCTGTAACAAAACTATGAACGACAAAATGACCTTATATCGCCAATTCTGTTTTCCGAATTGTAAAAAATCATGGTGAGTGAATATAGTTACTTTCGTAGGTTTGAGGGGGTTCGATCGCCCAATTACCCCTCTGGATCCGCCCCGGGCCAAGAAAGCAGAGTACCCTCTTTTGAAAGACGAACAATTTCGCACCTAATAAATTATCTATCCTCTGCGTTGAACCCTCGTGACTTAAGGCAACGGGTGTACATCCTGGAAGGAAATTGTCAAACAAACAAGGTATGCCCGCGGAAGCAGGAGATAGCACGCAGGATTCTAAGTTGCCAGTAACGAGAATGTCGGCCTCAGGTCCACCATACTTAAACACAGCACATCTGTGCCTGGCCTGAAAATCTTGCCATAGTATAACATCTGTACACAAATCCTTGAGTACACCCAACCGGACACCGGAATACTCAGGCCCGTAACCAGGGGGGCGCAGGGTGGGCGAAGCCACCCTAGATTATTTTTCGTCCCCCTTGGAGAAATGTGTTGGACATCGTTTAAGACTATTGGGCATAGTTCAAAATTTGGGCCCCTCTCGGAAACTCTTCCCCCCTCCTGTTGTCCCAGGCTGGTTACAGGCCTGGGCATACTTGCGAGAGTTCATAATTACATCGATAATGCACTGCCCACTTTACTTTTCGCTTCAGGTTAGATGCAGCCATTGATACTTTTGACACGGAGGGTTCAACACATAACCTGAAGGTCTAGCAGTTCTCTGATTTAAGTAGCTAATGGAACTTCCAATGTCAATCAGAGCGCAAAGATCACGTCCCCGTGTCAAACGAAATTTCTGACCTCTGTGAAATTTCTGGCCTGTTATTATTTTTCAGTACTTTTGCTTCTCAGAATAAAGAAATAACGTCTGGTAATTCGGTTTTTGATGTGTGTTGTGTAAATTAAAACATTTTGGTTAGATGTTAGGTACCCACAACAAGCTATAGCACGGGAATAATTTTCACCATTGAAAATTTTCGGACTTAGACCTTGACCTCAATTATTTTTCTATTTCTCACCCTAACCCATACCCTAACCCGAAATGCTTACCTAAACACGAATTCCTAAGCCCTAATATTCAGTTTTATGAACGTATTTGGTATGTAGAATATTTTATTCTTTGCATGCGTGCCTGGTGTGAAGTCAGAAATTTCGCACCGGGATGCAAACATTTGCCATAGCAGGCGTAAGACACTCAGGTGCTACCTGAAGTACGCAGACTAGCTGTATGATCGGGAGGTGCATTTTTAGCAAAAATATGATCCACGCTGTTCTTCTTAGATCTACACACTTCTGTGAAATGACCCTCCTTACTCATATGACAAAATTTTCCCTTCGCGGGACATACCGCCAAAAGCGAGAGATTTTGTATAGAATACACATTTGAGAGGCTGACGAGTTCCGGCCATCAACATCGAAAGGTTTGGATACGGAACGCTGTCCGCCATTGAGTAGCCCTGCTTTAGAGAGTTTGAATAGCTTTCTAGCTCAGTCTGCTACTATGGCTGGCCAAATTTGTCCTGAAATGGCAAGTGATACCCTTTTTGTAACGTTTTTCGTTGGTTCCAGATACGCTAGCAAAGCAATGAAGGACTCTAAAGACTCAGATTATAACCTAGTTTCCCAAAACATCTTTTGCCAAAAAATGGCTCGTTAGATTCGCGACCAACGCCAGGTATACTTGGCCAAAAAGGCGTAAGCGTGCTCTAATTTTGACGTCACCCACAGAGAACCCCAAATCCGAAACAAAGATTGTTTTTTTCAATCTGAACTAGAAGACTTGCCGTAGTTTTATATGAATCACTGGTTTTTCATGGTTGCTTCTGATACAACATAGCAAGGTTTCCATATTTCGTTTGAGTGACAAGTTGCTTTGAAAATACAATATACTCGATTCCTTTCTTTTAACGATGTAAATGCTAATTTTTAATTTACCACTTCCAATACATGCCATTTCCTCTTTGGTATTTGCGTACAATATTGTTTCTCGCTTCCTTGTTAAAAAGTATGTTCATTTAAGAAAAGGTAATATTGCCGCTTTGTGCTGTTGCTGTCGATATGCTACATCCCTCAATCGTATTTCGGGAAATTCAATTTTTGTTATTCCCACGAAAACATCCTGCATTAAAATGGATAATTGGTGTATGATCCGCTGATAAAAACAAAATGTGCTTTTGACGAAACGAGTACATACTTTTTGATACGGGCTCAGCTATATTATAGAGAAAAGCAACTTTCAACAGCAACTGGTCTACTTGTTTATCTGAAAGCACTATAATTTTTTGTAAAATTAAGAACTAAAACATTTATTTGTAAACTAAATTTATGGTGGCATGACTTGCAGAGCTGGGCCTTCTGAAAGGATTAAGCGGCGGAATTGTGGTAACCATTTTCGACAGCGGTGCTCTGCGATGGAAACTCATGGTTGCAGGATCATATGTTGCATCAAGAGGAAAAGGCCTGAAAACACACACATGAATTAAATATCCTTAGCAGTGACATCCATACAGTGTTTATATATACGGCTTTTGAAACTTAGCATGAGTTCGCTTGTTTTTGTTTGCAAGTAGTAAAATGAATCTAGTCGACTTTAATTTCTAAATTTTGTTTAAGTCCAGGACGTTTTGTAAAGAAAATATGTTGGAGTTTGGAGTTATGATTGTAAGCAATCCTGTATAATATAGAGGATATAAATAAAAATTCACTGAAGTGAAAATTCATCCAAGACAATTTTCAGCCTTTTCTTCCTATTTGCCCCTTAGTTTAACATTAGGTGAAAAAAAACATTTGGGGTTGAGAAAGATTTTTGCCCAATGTTTAAGTTATTTGCCTAATAAAGAAAGTGCTCAATTACTGCCGTTGAGCAAAGAACAACAAACGTTGACATTTATATCTTCCTACACAATAAACGCGTTTAGGGCCCATGCCTGGTTGGAAGACACAATTATCATATCACGTTTTTAGGAGTATGCACAAAATCAGGTTGAACATTTTTTCAGTCGACTACAGCAAAAAACGTTTGTAATTAACGTTGTGTAACCACTGTCCTTGATCCCAAGTATATCATCACTGAAAAGTGTCTTTCCAAAATGTTATAAATATGTTAACATCTCAGATTTATAAGGGAATTTTAAAATTCCTTCACTAATTTTGCCCTTCTTTTCTGCAAGCTTGCAAGGTGTGGAGGTGGGACCCCCTCCACCCCCATTTTGTACGACCACGCCCATTAGCACCGATTATAAAAATTTTTTATTCGACTGTTTTTACTAATGCTATTTTCTTGATTAAGAGGGTGTTGAATAAAGGAAGAATATAGAACATGGTTATTTTAGAATTGTCTATTAGAAAACTAGAGATGAGCGAAATGAACAGGAACACACACAGTTTACGCGAAACCGTTCCTGTCCCTCAAAAAACTTTAAAAAACACTGGTCTTGATGGAAATTGAAAGAGCTAAAGTAAGAAAAATTTTACATATGCATAAGTACGTGAGTAAAGAATGCTTTTCCAAGTATTTCTATCAAGCACGTACGCTTACTTTCACAAATCGTGGAAGTGTGTCGCAACATTGCCCGATTTTTTTATGTGTTCATTGACCAATACGTGGAATGCACTTCGTGCACTTTTCCGTGACATTGACTTCAGATTTGAGATGTTGTGTAAAAACATCCCGATTTTACGACAATACTTCTTGTATTTTGGTTCTTTTATTTTTCAATCAAATAGAGAAACCAAAACGTGCTGAAAATGAAAAATGATAGGGAGTTTGCCGCAATTCATCTTTGCGGAATTAAGAAGATAGGTTGAAGTAAATTGATGAGGTGTATCCACTTCTTATGATATTTTTTTATTTGAGCCCAAGCATAGAAATATTTTAACCACAAAAAGGTGTTACTTGCTTTTGATTCTTAACTGGCTGCTTAATTAAATTTTGCATGCTGAAACCTTCCTAAAAGCGCGTGATATTTTATGGAAATAATACGAAGGTTGCTGATCTTGCTTTGAGAAAGACATAAATTAGTATTTAATAAGCACAGGTTAACAGCGCATAGATTTTTTGTATTGTTTCCAACCTGGGTTTTCCCGAACCCGAAATCCATTTTTTTGGCTATTTTCTACTTGAGCTATATGTTTTTTCTACTAACAAACCTGGATAATAAAAAAAGTGTAATTGCTGTTGCACTCAAATATTATTAATTCTGATAACATTACAGTTGAAGAGTGGCGCATGTAACGGCCAAATTAGCACGTTTGGACTTTCAACTATTATCTGTAGCTACGAGGTGCGGGTTTTACTCGCTGACCGCCGTATGTTCGTTGTTGGTTCGTTCGTATTTTCGTTCAAATGACCTATTTAGACGAATCGTGACGCCAATTTGCACAAATAGGTGTTTGCGCAAACTTTGACCTTTCGGCTTTCGCTCACCTTCTACCATGTGAGGTAGTTCTTTAAAGCTTTACCGTAGCTACTAGTTCATTTACAAGCTGTTATGTGTTAATTCATATGCTGCGCAAGCTGTGATTCTTTGCAGAAATCCATTCAGTCCTTTTCACTTTGCAATAACTTGCCACAAAGTATTTGGCTTTTATAAGCGACTTTAACTAGATCTTTAATGATACACATTTAGTTTAAAAACGTTAGCAATCAAAGAAAATCAGAAGCATAGAGTCACGTCTTATACAATAAGGCTCAACCAACACCAAAATGCAATCTGTGCTCCGTTATAAAAAAGGAAGTGGTTCAAGCACCGAAAGTTTGATCAACCATTTGAAATCAAATCACAAATCTATTCGGGCATAGGAAAAGATCCGATCACAGATTGTGATAAAGGAAAAGAATCTTTTTGAGGTTACAAAGGGGTCAAATAAACTTGAAAAACTGTACCATGCCTTACTTACAAACAAGCCCACATCGGTGGAACCAGAGAGGGCTTTTTCAGCGACGGGACTATTTGTTAAAAAATTCTAGAGTAGACTGAATGATGAAAGGGTGCTTTGAATGTCATGCGTCACTAATGCCAACATCATTTGAAAAACTGTGCTTAACTTAATTAATAATTCGCTAATAACCTGCGCAGTGACCAACATAGTGGTTTCAAAATGAAATTGAGTTTTTATCACACAAAATCACATTTATTTCGAAAATAAAAAAACGGGTTTTCTCGCTTTTTTCTCAGTTACCCGAAACTCTGTTTTTTTAATTTTTCCCTGAATTGGAAACACTGTTTTTTGTGTTGTCAACATAAATGACCGGCGTATGTTTCATGAGTCGTTTGCTGTGGGTCTATTTGAACTGCAAGAAAACTAACACTTGTTTTCCCTAATGTTTCGTTAAAGGTCTTTGCATTCTTGTCACATTGAAACGTTGCAGTATGGTTTGCAGGTGTATGGCTCTACCTGAACTCGTTTGAGGTAACTGTCAGTGAAGACGAGAAACAATTTTGATCCAACTAGATTTCTTATCACCTGTGGGTGCGCTGCGTGGTGCTTCGGTATATATCTGATACTCTCGGATCCTCGCAGCCGACGATCAATTGTTTTGGCAAGAACCCTGCGTATCCTGGGATTTTTTGCTGTATTGATCTGAAATAGATCAAAATCAACGCAAATTACTGTAGCAATCACATGACTCATAAATGTTTTAACCATGTATATATGATTAGATTTCATAAAGCAAATGAGTTTTTGTAAGTAGTCGGTCAGGTCTATAGAAAATTTTGTTTTGCCATTGCAAAGTATGATGTCTTAAAGTTTTTGCAGCAATGTAACTAATCCTTGGAGACAAGGAAAGCAACAGTCTATATTTTTTTCAAGAAATTTGTGACATTGATTGTTTCTGATTTTTGATTTTGTATTTTTCAGGCTTCCAACATTATTTAATTGGAAGTTTCCATGAAGAGATTTTGTATTTCAAATGTGAATTATTCGTAATATTTCGCCAAATCATATGTGAAAAACTTCATTCTTTATGGAAGAATTAAATGACGAAGCCAAACATGAGTTCTTCTTCTTAGTCGTCATGCCTCGAATGTTATAAAGAATTTGTTTTGCCGCTAGAGGTTTTGTGGAAATTTTTGTCTGAAGAGTAGTGGAATCTAACTTACTGAAGACAAAACACGTATATTGTCTCTTATTGTGGTGTGTTCAACATTTTTTTTGCAAAAAGTTGCCTGGAGTTTTTAGCGTTTCATAGCTACGTGAATCTAGAGGTTGGGGACAGGGCAGCAACCAGCTGATATTTTCTGATGGACAAAATGCTTGTAACTTGATGTCGTACCTAGCAACTAAACATGTTTTTGAAAAAGTCGAGGCAGAAATTGCCCTGTTTCCGTCCCCTGGTTGGGGAACGTTTTCCCAACTTGTATGAACTCTCAATGCACTAATAATAAGTATAAAATCAAACGACGCACTGCATGAAAAGTATACACACGTTGTTATTTAATGCTATCCTCTAGCTTTCATTTTCAAAATGTAACTTTTTTGCAACACGATTCAATATAGAAATTTAGTTAAAAGTTAAAATTTTCAACTATGTTCAGTGCTATCATAAATGATGAAGATTGTATTTCTTTGCTGACCAAACGTCAAAAACTAAGCTTGTTCCTTACACGGAGAACCTACTTTTTAGTTTCTTTGTACTGATTTATGTTACGCCTGACGTACAGTATTTGGTTCAAGTGAAACTTTAACAATAAAAAATCTCATAATGACCATCTCCTGGCCGTCTACATGCATGTGACGCTTGTGTGTATCAGTTGAACCTGTTCTCTAAAGAAATGTTTTTTCTAACCGCTGAAGACACAAAACGGTAAATTATTTTCTTTCTTCGAAGTATTCGACTGAAGATGCCGGTATTGAGTGGTGAGAGTGCGCTTTAGACATGCGATTGCTTGTTGAAATAGCAACATGTTCTTATGATACGTACTGTTTCACGTGGTCGACATCCGAATCACTCCCGAATACTGCCTCATGAAGTTTGTTTGTTTTTTTTGAGCTGTTTCTGTCTTGAGCAAGAATTTCCATCTTTGAAACAGGTAATAAAATCTATTTAATTTACTTTACTTTGCATCAGCGCATCTGAACTAGTGGACCGTGGCCCACTGATGGTCGGCGAAGTTCGTTCAAGAGGGCCGCGAAACATTTCAAACTGTTATACACAATATTCCGGTAGATAACGAAAACATTTCTTGAAAATTATACAAATTTCTATTGATTAGATTGGGAGATCTTATGATATCTAAAAACAAGCTACACGTTTTCCATAAAAAATGCATGCGTTGTTGATATTTTGTTGCTTTTTCACATTTCAATTTTATTGGTGCTGTTATTACTGCAATATCCAACAGTGGGCCTCACAAAAATTTTCAGTAAAAGTGGGTTGTAAGCTGCACTGCCCTACATCAATGAATATCACGATACAGAGAGCTGCAAAGTTCAATATATCATAAAAAAGCGTTAGTCCTCACTAATGTTTTAACAACAAACGGTGCAGCTAAATATCCCACACAGACCATATCTCGAACGTACCAAATTTAGTCGAAAAGTAGCTAAATTTGATATACTTAGTAAATGATGAACTTGGTTTGACAACTTTGTTTTCTATGTTTTACGATACCACTCTGATCACGTTGCTATCGGCTGAGTGACTGACCTTTGGTTTCGTAGAGGTTTTGGACATACTCTCTCGACGTCTGTAACTGTCCCATGACTTGGAGAGTCTTTGCCATTCGCTCACCTTTGCTTCGTACCTTTGGGGTCGGTCGCGGACCTTAAAAAAGAAAATATTGCCCTGAAACTTGTACAAATCACGTAAACATTTTTGTCACTTCTCGCTTTGAGCAAACGTTCAAAAAACAAGTATTAGCACTGTTTAATTTTTTAATAAACCGCACAACTGCTAATACTCGCAGGAAAACTGCAAACGATGCACGCGATGTAATTTTTGTTGCTAAGCAAGCATATTACAAAGATAGAACCCCAGTCTGGAGTCTGGCAAAATCCTCACCATGTCTGCATTTTCTTCTACAGTTGTATCAGGAACTTTCCAATCTGGAACGGGTAAGCAATATGGGCGCTCTTCTTTGTGAACAGTTGATACCCAACGGAGCCTCATTAGCACATCGTCAAGCGTCTCCTTGCCCGAGTTTTCCTTAGGTTTCTCTGCGTATGAAGCAAATTTTAGTTAAGTTACAATCAATGCATACAAGTACCAAGATAGATATATTCAACGAAACCCAAGTTTATACGATGTTGCGATGTTGAGTGGTGCGCAACGAAGTAACCTGGTCAATAATTTGTTCAGGGTTCCAGCGCCTGTATGAATTTCATTAGTATTTGCGCCAATAAAGTTAAGTTTACTTAGTTCAGCAAAAGCAAGAAAAACAATTTTTTAATGCAGAGAAATAGAAACAACTTCGTAACATTTTAAGAAGTCTATTGCTTTGTAGAGCAATATCTTTCATATATTTTTGCAATGGAAACAAAGGGTTAGCTTGACGTATTCAAATTGACGTAAACGCGCTTTTTAAAGTAGTATCGGAGTACAGGTATGATTTAATTACCACGGTTCAAAGTCCCCACTCAGGTAACTTTTGCTAATATGTGTAATGCAGTTTTCACCGAAATTTTGAAAAGACCTACAACGCAGGTCTTAAGCTGATTCTTTCAGGAGCTGATATTTTTATGCGCTCTGCCGAGCAGTCTTATCGCAATCGGCATACGTTTTGTATTTTTCAAGAAAGGGGATGATTACTGCCATGATGACAGTGCATACCTGACGTGTGAAAACAAAAGCTGTGCGTGAAGTTTCCAGTGCCATTTTGGCAATACTAAACTTGACCAAATCGAACTAAGATTCTTCCGACGTGTGGTGAAGTTATCGCGTTACTTCTGGTTTCAAGATGCATGTGAAAAACGGTCCACAAAAGACGCTCTCACCACTATGGGATCAAAATATTCCCACATCTTATGTCACTAAGCAGCTCTTATAATTTCGTTATCTCGCACCGTGTTTCCAATCCAGTTTTATGAAATTTACACTGAGTTTGTGCAAATACTTCATAAGCAGTAGGTAATCTGTAGTAAATTGATACTGTTACAACCTCTCCGGTGGTGTTGCGTTGATTGTGTGATTCACCACGAACGAGATGTGCGTGAAGAATAACACCATTATGTATGTAGCGCGAACAAGCAAGAATAGAGTGATCTCGTCGGGTGATCTCTATTGTTGCTTGCTGCCACAGTGCGAAGCTTTGCGCATATGCCGCTCGGGATTTCCGATCGCAGCAAAATGGTGCTGTGACCAGGATGTGAAAGTCGTACGGTGTTCAGTCTTCACACAAAGAACGTGCGATCGGTGCGGTTCATTGTAAAAAGGAGGGGATGTTGTTGCAACCTCTCCGGTGGTGTTGCGTTGATTGTGTGATTCACCAC
>JGI24159J19872_10006712_pt1 | contig 15044 bp, 12 predicted proteins | sample Ectturendosymbi4_FD_19872 | JGI IMG/M metagenome (IMG submission 19872) | reverse complement strand
CTGACCTAGTAAGGGAGGTTGCTGTTGGTATGTGCAGCTCATCAGTGGTTGTAGAATCAGAAGTAAAGCGCGATTCCATAATGCAGCAGCTATTTAAATAAAGTTCAACACTTTTATAACTACGCGTTTTTAACCTGGAAAGAAAAGCGTCAATAACTTAAAATGCTCAAAGAAACGATTCAAATGCGTACAGCAAATCATAGTACAACAGGAAACGTCAATACGACATTGCAGTGTAACCATTGCAAAATTACTATTTTGACAAAACGTCTTCTTTGCTTAGCAGGCGCAACAACTGTAAGTTTGACAAACAGTATTGTTCACCTGCTCAGCATATGAAGTTGTCAGCAGTGAAACTGATACAACATTTAACAGTCGGAAGTCAAGATGTACTGCAGAGCATTGTCTAGTTTCAACTTGTTCGATGGCTTTTTTTAGAATGCTACTAAAAATATTGTAGTACGTTTTGCGTTTAAGCGTCAGTGTCAGGAATATGTTGATCCTCTTGCAATCGGCAAGTAACGCATCTCAGGTTTCGAAGCTGACACAGCATAAAGCGGTAATGGTAAAGTCACAGTCACAGCTGTGACCAACACCGAGCGAATCAATCGCAATTTATTGCGCAAGGAAACTAGTTTCGTGTGTTACACATCTTCAGTCCTTATCCAAAATGATTCTGAAAGGAAGGATGTGCGCATTGTACGCAATCCTCCTACTCTTTTTCTGCTTGATGTTGAGAAAAGTCGTGATGTTTACTTTCTACGACACATCACGAGCTTTGCAAGTAAGCGGATNTTGANCAATTGTGCAATTAGGTGTAAAGTTTTGCGGGCTTTGTGCGCCACTCTGACATACCTTGAAATAAAACAAGGATTTGATCATTTATTTAGTTNNTAAGGGTCGTTAGTGTGATAAAGAACTTATTGACTTATTGGCCGTGCAAGATTACGGACCAGAACGTTCAAACTGAAACAAAGCAAAATAATTTTAAATTTTGCAAAATGTGATTTTAACGAAAGATTATAGTGACTTCTGTATGTTTTTCGTAAGGTTTCTTTTGCTTGGCCATCTCCGAAAATTTTGCCTGGCCGTAGTTTTACACTGCAGTGGTTCATACCCTTTCCAACTTGGCCAGAGACCCATATTCCTAAAGACATTGACTTGAAAACTCCCGTCTGGGATGATGTCATCAGGAAAAGTTGTGGTCATTGCTGTTTGTGGATCTGGGATCTGGGGGTTAAAAGCAAATAATTTGGTATTCCTTCAGGAGACCCTTTTTCACAAGGGGTCCCGATGAGAATCACTGTTTTGCAGTGCACTTTAATAATCGCAGTTAGGAAACGCTGACTTTTTGTGAAGTACGCAATAAACCAAAACTCCCCCTCTTCTTTTTCACTGAAATATTTGCTTCAGCATCGTTTTTTTACGTCGAAGCGCATGTTGCAGACATTATTTTTTATTTTTTTATTGTCGGCGAGGAACCTATTGTTATATACTGTAATTGACATTTTGTTTGTGTCGTGTGCATTTGTTTGGGAGTGGTGCAATCAGATGACTTTTTATGGTTCGTGGAGAGTGACGCGCGCTCTTCGCTTCAGGGTACACGCTGAACGGTGAGATAGGATTATCTAACACTTGAAATTTGTTTTTGCATCATCTGTGTCGGTCAATTCTGAAATGCACAACAAACAACAACCCAATTAGGCCAACCTACGGCAGATGAAAGCAACGCTAACAATAGCTGATGAGAAGCAATCAACTCCGATTAGGGTAATGTGCCTTATGGACATTTTGAAAAAACTCAAAGAAAATCAGAAGAATTATTATTAAAACCTAATTGACGCAAAAACGTTACAGTGGTTTTCGCCTATGCCACAGTATAATTTTGCACAGCAACAACAAAAGGTGATTACTACTCAAAGGGCCATTGCTATATTCTGCGTTTCAAGGGTGAAGCGTGTTAGCTTCATGCACCTGCGTCTTTACGCATTCCAACATTTCTTTATACACTTTTTAGTACATTGTACCGAAGTACACTATTTCAGCGTGATATCATTTACATGGATTCACATGAACTTTCGTATTTGTAATAAAAGCTTTGTATTAATGATCAAGTCTTTTTCTCAAACCTCAACATTTTCGTTGCTGACTTTGCTCCTGGAGAAGGTCTACCACGATAATGATTTTGTGGAAACCTATTGAAAATTATTATGTACTCACACAAAAATTATAAAGTTGTTATAAAATTATAACTGTACGTTGTAAAACCATTATTATGCGTAGAATTATTATGCACAATTTAGGTTTCGCTATAAAAATTTGCGATTGTTGCAGCGAACACAACCCAATTAGGCCAACTTAATGTCAGCTGAATGCAACGCTAACCATAGCTGTTGAGAAGCAATTCACTCCAATTAGAATGACGTATCTTTCGGACATTTTGACTTTTGAAATGTTTCGTGTGGCCGGTACTCATGTACGGCTGTGAAATCTGGACACTAACAACGAAGACCAGAAAAAACAGAGAAGCAGCGTAAATGTGGTTCTACCACAGAATTCTCCGCATTCCATCAACAGCGCACCAAAATATTGTGCCAGTCCTTCAAAGAATGGGACAAGAACGTAAATTGCTTTGTTGTATAGAACAAAGACTGCTCAGATTTTTGGGACATGTTATACGCAAGAGAGAACTTGAAGATCTCGCTCTAAGTCAGCTATGCCTAAACCAAATGATTTACTGAGCCAAAAGTCATGTCGCTATCTCAACCAGGGCCGCATATTTTATGACATATTAATGAGCGCCGCACATGGAATGGCTTACTTTGATTTTAGCAAACTAATTTAGCTTAACCTAATGTACTGCAAGAGTTCGAATCGTAACTACAATGGTACCAGACGTGATGAAATGGCACTTAGGACAACCTGCATCGAACGTGCAAATTAAATATTATCAATGACAGGTTGTTAGTGTGTAGACTACTTTTACTACAACGAAAACCTAAACTGGGTCGCACAAAACCTTCGACTGGGCATGCGGCCGGCGGACCGCGGGTTGGACACGGCTGCTCTAAGTGGTAGAATCCCAGGAAAACGCGCAAGTGGTGCCCAGCGTTTTACTTTCATCCATAACTTTAAGGCTTTATGTAAAAATCCTGGGAAGTTACGGGAGACTGCACGTAATAGACCACAATGGGAAAACATCATAGTGCATCGAGGGCTGGATCAGCCATGATACCGAGAGAAAGAGAGATAAAGATTTGCAGCAGTGGAGTTGGAAGATTGATTATTCTAAATGGTGTTTTGTTTGTTTCTCCAATAAAAGTACAGGACTTGAATAAAAAGCTTGAGAGGCTGTTGCAAAATCATGTAACCTAACAAATGTTTTCGTTTTCTACCGTCCTGTTCAAAATCGAGAGGTGAAGCACTCATTTAACAGTTTAAACCGATGAAAATATTCTCTGAAGTGATTTTATTGTAATACGTAGTAAACCAAGTAGCGTTTTCGTTAACACGTGATATCATTTTTGTAACATTTCAGCATTTTTGTGGCAGCAACTAGAGTTACTGGCAAATGTCACCACATTTTTACAATTAATTTGTTGACAGCTATTGTTCTCGGCTTGCTGGTTTTATATTTAATAGTCTTGGCGCATTAACACATCTACGTATTTTTGCACGTTTTCTCCTATCAGGAGTTTTCTTCTCGTTTTGTACACTTACTTTTTCAGTGACAATTCCATTCGTATTCGGTGTAATTCAGCTCGACCTGAATTACTTAAAATTCTTCTGGCAGATACCCGCAAGCGATTTTCGAAAAAGCATCGGAATTGATGTTGCCATTGATAAGACTTCCGCGAACGTCTGCCAGTACTTCAACCGGTCGAGTCGCAATCGCTCTGACAAAAAACACGTGCATCGGGTGGGTAGGCATTTCCAACTGATGCATTCCTAAGCGTTTAAGGTTTAAAAGTGAGACAATGCATTTTAATGAAGTACCAAGTGTTATAAAGCTACAAAAGAGGTTGTTTCAATTTCAATCTAATAAACATTTGTGCCAATGGCCCCGGATTTGAGCGAAATTAAGACAACGACATAGATTCAAATCCTGTTTTTAACATTTACTGTACGTGTAAGCAACATCACCGATAAGCATCGAACACTTCAACTCGAAATTGTTCACCTACAAAAGATTGTTCAATTCACGTGCAAAAACAACACCTGTTCCAAACCACTCTACAGTACTTCTGGAAGCTTTCATTCAGAAGATGAACTTCAGTGCTATGGCCTTGATCAACTAGAGCAGGGGTTCTCAACCTCTTTTCTCCCGTTTACCCCTTGCCAGCTCCCAAACACAAACATTACCCCCTGTTTTGTTTACCTACTAGCGCTGTAAAAAATGTACAACAGCATCATTATATTTACCCCCAGGATAGATACAACTTGCCCCCAAGGGGTAAATTTACCCCCGGTTGAGAACCCCTGAACTAGAGTCAAGAAAGGCCCTGAGAATGGATTCTGCTTTCCATTGCTGTGTACTCTTTTCCAGGCCTTTACTTGTCAAGAAATTGTTACTTTATACATTCTTAAATCATTTTTGTGGCGGAATTTGTGGCAGAAAAGATGCTAAAAATATCGTCCACTCTCCCCTGTTAAGAAAGGTGACTGCCGAATAACCTCCCTTTGCTGTAGACTAAACGCAAGGTCTCTTCTACACAATTGTGCCCTCAGCAAAGCCTTCCCGTGTAACCCCTGATATCGTAAAAGTTGCTGTGCAAATGGCGTGACCGTTTTTCCTAGAGATATAATTTGGGCAGTATGAAATGCGAAAAAAGCAATTAAGAACCATCGCGCATCGGTCGCCCGCCTGCGTGATCAAGGACCACGTTCTGGTTTCAAGCAGAGGGGCCAGTTAGAAAAATTCGAGACAGTCTCCCCCATCAGTTATCCACAAGTGGAGGCTCCAAGTTGCGCTGGTTACGCGTCTGCGGAGGCAAATGAGGGCAGCACAAAGTGCTTCCACTCTGGCACTCTGGCACAAAGTGCTTTCCACGTAAACGGCAAGCTTGCCTTAAGCTGGTAATCGGAAGCAAGAGCATCACTTCAGTCACAGGAAAAGAACAAATGGTCACATGGCCGTAGGAGTGAGTCGCGAGCGTAGAGGTTTGTAGATGTTAATGATCTTGTATCCTGCAACGTCTACGCACAACCACTCAGTCTCTGATTGTTCTGGAGACTTATCGACCAGTGAGTCAGTGACCATTCCAACCGCTCATGGACAAACATGGCAAGGCCGTGGTTCCTGCTCAGGACTAGTGTTTCCAACCAGGGTTTACCCGAACCCGAAACCCGTTTTTTTTGGCTATTTTCTACCACCCGAAACCCGGGGTTCTTTGACTAAAAAAAACGGATATTTTGAAAGATCTGAAATTGCTGTTGCAATCAAATATTAGTCATTCTGATATCTATTTGTTCGATAAACACAATGCTATCGTTACGTTATAATTAACAGCTAGCTTTTTAATCTTTTCGCTAGCCTAGTAAGTACGGTACTGCTATGAGTTCTTTTAATAGTTAGGCTATAGGATAAGCTACTGCGGTTCTAGTTGGTTCATTTACAAGCATGGCAGACAGTCGGCTTGAAGACGTTAGTGATCGAAGAAAATCGGAAGTTTGGAGTCACTTCTTATCAAACAGGGCTCAGGAAACAGCAGAGTGCAACTTGTGCTCCGTTATATTAAAAGCAGGAGGTTCTAGCACCAAAAGTTTGATTAAACACTTAAAATCAATGCATAGAATCTATGTGAAAATATACTATGAAGCAGTTTCTGAAGATGCAAAACTCAAATCGAAAGTTGTACGTATCAAGGGTTACTTAAGAATGAGAAGGAGTCCCTCAGCAAAGTCATAGCTCGGTTAGTGTCCGTCGATGGTTTGACTTTCAATCAAATTGCAAACAGTTCTCTTATCAGACCAGCTTTCAAAGCCGATGGTTATTTTCTGCCCACTAGTCCCCAAAACATCCGTGATCACTTCATGAAAGAGTTTGAAAAGACCCTCAGGATTGTCAGCGAAAAAGTTGGCACCATCACGAAGAATGGATGCCGTTTTTCAATCAGTTTCGATGAGGCAGCTTCAGTCAGGAATCGCCGATACATGAATCTCTATCTGCATCACGAACAGAGCTTTCAGTCTCTTGGTATGGTTCGTGTTAAAGGTAGCATGAAGACTGAAAAACCAATCAAGCTTGTTCGAGAAAGACTTTCAAAGTTTAATCTTAACTTGGACACGGTCATTGTGAGCACGGTCACCGACGGGGCTAGTGTTGTGATGAAATTCGGTCGAGACACAAGACCTTTGCACATTGCTTGCTTAGCTCATGCAATTCATTTTTGTGTTTGTGATGTATTATACAAAGAGAAGCGAAAGAATAACGATTGTAATGATCAAAACAATACTGCCAGGGATACTGAGGAAGAAGAGAGTAATGAAGCTGAAAGTGAAACTGCTGAGGACAACCTAGTCGATGAACAGCCAATTGTGGTTTTGCATTCTGAGTTTCGGACTATCGTTGCAAAGATCCGCAAGACGGTGAAACTGTTCACAATGTCTGCAGTGCGCAACGATGACAATCTGCAACCTCAAAGTGTTGCTACTTTTGAAAAAGAGAAAGCTATTTTCTTTGATTGCAAAACTCGGTGGAATAGTTTGCTCAAAATGCTTCGTCGTTTTTATGAGCTACGCAAGGAAATAAAAGTAGCAATGATGCAGCTGGAGCAAGAGTTTGAGTTTTCTAATGATGAATTGGAGAGGATACAAGAGCTTTGTGAAGCCCTTGCTCCAATTGAAATGGTCGTCGAGTACCTTTGTACAGAAAATGCTGTCCTGCTATTGGCTAAAAAAGTAGTGATGTTCACACTGAAGAAGCTAAGAGAACAGTGTGCAGAGATGAGTAAGATCTTGCAGGAGCAGTTTGAGATACGTGTGCAAGCAAGACGAAACCATGAACTGATTCACTCATTGCAGTATTTGAGGTCTCCGGATTACCTGAATGAGTATCAGGACCACTTTGGAAACAAAATAAGAAGGTCCAAAGTTGCAGNTTTGGCAACGTNTCTTTTGGAAAGACTCTATCCACAGAGTTTTTACAATCGTGTGGAAGTGGATCAAGGTGCTGAAGTTGAACTCCATACATCTTATGCTGAAGATGGTCAAATCGAGAAAGAGCCCAAAAATATGACTCTTTCGGAGGAGTTTGCCTCATTTTTGGAGAGTGAAGACCACACAACTATTCCGGCGCAGGAAGAGATCCAATAACAAGTTGTGAACAAAAAAATCAGTCTTTTTGAGGCAACGAAAAACAGACCTGATAACCTTGAAAAATTGTACCATGCACTATTTACAATCAAGCCCACATCAGTGGAGCTGGAGAGGGCTTATTCAACCATGGGACTATTTGTTAGAAAACTTAGAAACAGACTGAATGATGAGAGTATCAAAGCTTTGATATTCATGCGTCAGTTTTGTAAAAGTCAGTAAGAACTGTGCAATTCGTTAATAAATTACGCATTGAACAACAGTAGTAATTTCGAAGTTACATTGTTTCTATCGAGCAAAATCATACTTATTTTAAAACCCGAAAAAAGCGGGTTTTTTCTCAACTACCCGAAACCCGGGTTTCAAAATTTCGACCCGAATTGGAAACACTACTCAGGACTGACCCAGCTAGTGGAACGTTGGGAATCACTAGCTTGTCTGCAGTAGTGCAGTGGGTCTCCTGTAGGACGATGATGAAAGCCTTGTTCTTATAGGCTAGCTGCTCAATAATAGATATCTTGTCTGCAGAAAGCTCCTCGGTGCTCAGCTGGAGTATGTTGGTTCGTGGGTCTTCGACTGCAGTTCTGCTGTCGCGCCCTGAGAAGAGCGCTTTAGGACCCAGCCCATACCGAACACGTCCAGCGCGGGTAGCAGTGGTTGCTCTCGTATTGACAGGTTTAGTTGACATTAGTAGCGAATGTCGTACAGGAGGGCCACGTGAAGGCACCTCTCATCCTCCCACAATGCCAGCTGAATTGCTCCCAAGACCAGCATTGGTCTGGGTTTACTCCCTTAGTACTGGTGTCAGACGGTTCTACTTCAGCACATGCACATGGAGTGCTGCTCCATCCGCAGCTTGCAAGTGTGGCGGTGCAGAACAAAGCGCCGATCTTATACAGCTTCCTGGGGGTGTCCCACATCCCAACTCCTGGACCTTAGGTCTGGTCTGACTGTTTTAGATGATGAAACTATACACTGGTTGTACAAAGAATGTCCTGAAGACTAAATTGTTTGAATGGTATGTTCAAAGAAGGCAGAAAAAATACCTTTGTCATTGTCGTTGGTTGACCAACTTTTTTTCATGTTAAGTAATCATTGCTTGCAAGTTTCAGCTAATTGTGGACATTTTATAATCTCTATCAGGTTATTTTCTGGCGATTGAAAATTATTAGAAAGACCCGACGTTTGATTGCACTGGTGTCGATTCAACATGAGACAAATCTGGCTTTTCTGTTTCATGTTGTTTTATACACGTCAAAAGTTTCCATTAGCCTATCTATTAATTGACAACACCATGAAGAATTTCGTTCAATCCATTTACAGTTGGTAACCTCATTAATCGATTACCTCAAAAAATTAAAATTTGCAACTCTTGGCCTAACGTAACGCACATTTTTGTTTGTAGATTCGCAAAATCAAGACTGGAGGAAATTGTCTTGTCCATCAAACTGGAGATCCACTTGAAAGAGACAAGCACATCACACCTCCCATAGCACCTGGACTGACGATTGGGGAGTCCAGTAGTAAACGACGTCTTCCAAAGGTAGGCAACTGTGCTCCGAAAACGGTGAATAGAAGTTGCCTATCCTAAAAATATTCGCTGCATTATTCGTAAACTGTGATAAACACGATCTCAAATATAAAGAACAATTGTATTTCAAGTACAAAGCTTTCTCTGTTTCCTTCGTATCTTAAACATCCTTCAGATGCTTCTTTTCGGTTAGCCGTGTTTAGGAAAAGGAAAGTTTTATATGGTTGGTAAACGCGAAGCATATGATGAAATGTTTTGAAATTTATCTAGCTTCACTCTATATTCAAACACAAATAAACCACAATTTGCGAGATTGTGTGTGTTGTTTACTTGTTTCACACCTTAAATAATATTTCCAAGAAAGTGTGATTGACTGGCTTTCTAAGAATGGCTTATTACGAATTTATCAATTGAGATTTAACATTTATAGCCCCCATAAAGATAGCATTTGGCTGAATTGTTTAACTTCAACGTCTAGGGTCAATGCCTTGAATGTTAGAAATATTTTCAGTTTCATTCGGCTGCTCTCTTGAACAAAACAAACCTAAACGCACTCGCAAAAAACGTCTGTAGTGAGGATCTAGCCTGATCACAAGCTACAGTAGAGCATCACCTTTTCGAAAAATATTTTCTACCTTGCCACACTGTCGGATGAGGTTATGTTCCAGATGCATTGCCATATACCGTTAACCTTTTTCTAGTTGATCGTGATCGGAAGCAGGAAATGTGGTACAGCAGCTTTTCGACGGTTTTTCAAACTACATCCCGATGTGCATTCGTCTTTTCAGACTGAACCTCACTTTTTTGACGTTGATGAAAATTTCTGCAATGGAGTTGATTTCTACAAGTAAACTACTGAAAGTGCAACAATAGCATGCGAAACAATTACGAATGCTTGGCATGGTTTGGAGCCATGGGCATCGGAATAATTTATCTAGGGGGCCATCAATGGATTTTTCCAGAGTTGGCCGAACATTTTACCAACCTGAAACTAAGAGAAAAACACTTTTCTACTAAAAAGATAATATAAAATCTCAAATTTTAAAATCCAGGGGTCCGTGGCCCCCTTCCTCCTTCCGACGCCCATGTTCAGAGTTATTTTTATATCAACGCGCCACTTATTTTCGGTTTATAGTGTTTCTTAGGTCAATCCCTGATATAAGACGCATATTTGACATGATTCGGGGGATAATGCTCAACAAGTGCAAAATAGACTTGCTTTATAGCATGTTATCTGATGGTGCGGCCGAAAAGCATTCAGACGTCAAGAAAATATCTGTCAAGTATTATAACTCCTTCCATCCTTTTCCCATCAAAACATTCAGTTTGCAAACTCATTGTGGTAAAGCAGAAATAGAGTATTTTCAGTCAACTCCTTCAAAAATAAGCAAGGTTCCAACAAATCGCTTGAGGTTTGCAAATTTGCCAGAGCATAACTTGTGCAGTTTGTTGTAGATTTGTTCGCGTATTACGTCGTGATACAGTGATATTTTCACAAGTATCAACAACGCATTGACGATAGCGAAATTGATTGCACACGGGCTACAACTTAGTGGGCAACTGTGACACCAAAATGTGTAGGCTATTCGAAAAAAGGTCCACTTGCCCAGTACGTGATACCTGGAGCATTTTTCAAAAAAATTGCTGGGCGATTCGAATTCACTAATCAAGCCACTGCTTGCAAATTGGGAATTAATAAAAGCTATTTTGTTTGCATGAATCATGTGAAGAATCAAGAATCATCTAATTTGTAGTACAGAACCCGCCCATCAAGTGTCATGCATTTATTCACGGAAATCATGTTTTGCATACACAGCAACTTTCCACTACAGTAGAGAGATTGAAAATGGGAAGGGTAAATAGTCCTTTCGAACTTTCCGTGTGCTTCCAAAATGCATAGGGTCAATACAGTCAAAAATTATCCATGTCTTAGTTCTATTCAGGAATGGCATTGCTCCTTGACCACTAGCTTGAACGTTGTCCAAAGGCATATCATTTTTTCTGTAAAATGTGGATTTGTAAAACAACTGTAGTTTTCCAATATTCTCTTCTCCGTAGGATATTTTAAGACGTTTCTTGGGAGATACGGACCAACGTTTCTGTATCAAAATCTTTGCGTATCCCGCAGACGCTCAAGATATACAAAATTTTAAGTAAATTCAACAAACACAAACCGTCAACAAGAGTAGGAAATAGTAACTGATAGAAAAAAAGTTTCCTTATCAAAACGTTGTCACAATCTAACTTCCTAAAGGATTGCCGTATGTAAGGTCTCTTCTTCAAAAGTTATCTAACATTCCTCTATTTCCTTAACACCCCATCTCCTGTTTATGCTTTGTCGCTGTTCTTATGTATACAAACAATGAGAAATTTGCAATAATTTTTAATGATGGCGATATGTCGTTGAAAGTTTTCGAGAAAATTGAATCACTATTATTGTTTTTTTGATGTCATTTTGTTTAGTGTTCTTTTCGGAAAAGTTAGGGGAAATTTGGGCAAAAATCCTTCGCACCCTCAAAAATTTGCCTGCTCCTACACCAATGAAGTACCCAGAAATCTCCGGGTTTAAATAGAAATTTGTTCTTTTTAATTTTGGAATCGTCCCTGGTTGATGCGCCGCAGAACACATGATCCTATTCCCACAGTTCTCACATGAATGTGCAAAAACAAAATTGTAAAACCCAACATTTTTTTATCAAGCTGGAGAACGTCCTGAACTTGAATTTCCTGAAAAGAAGTAGCATCCCCACAATCAAATTCTCTGTTTTTCGAGTTGAGCAAGATCAAAGAAGTATTTCAGCTCTTTAAAAAGGTTGTCTTTTAGGCTAACAACATTTTAATTAGTCAAAAATATTTTGGACTTTGTGGTCATTATTCACGACATTTGTTGTTGATATATAAGTTCATTTCGGAACTTTGCCTATGATTTCATTTTGAAAATTGAGATGTTTGAAACGTTTGAGTGATAGAGTGATATTCTTATATCCAAGATTTATTTATAGCTTTTGAAAGCAATGCATATAGCGAAAACGCACCGTTCGAAATGATGGTGTTCATGGGTCAAGGTATGAAACATCTTATTCTGAAGAGAAAGTTGAGAAAAACATTAAGCATAAGCCGGTGTAATAAGAAAACAGCTACTATCCCAAATCAGCAGCCTTTAACATGCGAAACAAGATGAATGTCCAGTTGGCCCTGTTTCAAAATTTCCTGAAACTTCATGAACATGAAAGCATCATGCTGTCTTATCGTCAAGGCTACAATACGATCCTTATTTGTAATATTTTGCATTATTATCAAGGGGACTGTCTTCGAAAACTTCATTGTGGTTACTCCTTACTTCTAAGAAATTTACCTACTTTGGACTTGCGTCCTTATTTTATCGTATTATTAGCAATAACGTCAGAGATCGACTTGAAGCAACAAATGATTTAGAATTTTATTCCTACTTTCCCGGCCAAAAGTTTAGGACCACCACGAAAAACGTGAACTTTTTGTGTTGACAGGTTGTTAAATGGCTGAAATATTCATTCATTTGCCACTTGGTTACAATAACTTTTATTTGCTCACAAAGGGCATGAATACAATCTTATAAATGTTTTTACGCTCTTATGTTGACATTTAAATTAAAAATATGCCGGTAAATATCCTTTTTTCTGGTCATCCTTATTTTTTAGTGAAAGTCGATGGTAGCCCTGCATATCGTATTTTGAAGCATCAGGGAAAAAAATAAAGTGTGTTTCTTCTCTGCACGCAAAGAGTCTTTGTGAATCTGTGCACATAGGTCGTTCTGCTTTTAACATAGCTTACCGACGAGAACATTTTATTTCTGGTGGAAGAAAACTCGCGCCAACTTTGAGTTCAAGGTCTTCGTATGTTTAATCTAAAACGTTTTCTGACCAGGTTGATGATGCCTTGCACGAAGGAATCCGAGATTACCTTCGAAAAAACTCCCAATTATTTGGTAACACCTTCCGTACCTGAACGTATAATTTCGACCTACGAAGAAACCGGAGTCGAACCCAAGTTTATTCTTGTTCTTTGCGACCCGGCACAAAGGGTTTTCTCAGATTTTAAGTTCTCCAAGCGTGACGGAAACGCATCTTATTACAACCAAGTAAGCAGTTAGTAAGTCGGAATAATATTAGAATGCGCACGTAGTGGGCGGACAACTGTATGTGATGCTAAACAAAATATTAGCGCCATAAATTCTTAATTAGTCGACTTTTTAATTTCCATTGAATTTTTAAGTGATATTAAACTTAATGTTAAGAAAGTCATTCGCAGCCCAAAACAAGTGGCAGATTTATAGCAGGCATGTAGACGTAGTCGTCAACAGTTGAGAAAATTTGTTGCGTCAGCTTGTAGCACCTCAGCTCGCAAAGTCGTGTTTCTGTTACACGTGTTGATATTAATCGTTGCTTTTGGTGATCTGATGCACTGCAGATGACTGGCATTCAGTGAGGAAAGTTGTTGAAATGTTCTGAAAAAGATCATAAGTCACTTGGTGCATCTGTTCGTTTACTATTTGGTTTGTACAAGGCTTCATATTTTTGGCGATTTTGAAAATGAATGCCCAAGAAAAAAACGCAGAGACATTTGAAACGTATCCGCAAAAATCACCCAACAACTTTATGACTGCGGTGATGCCGAGTAGCAAGTAAAACAAATCAACCGCTGTTGCTTCTTATGCTCAGAATAGTGGTTTTGTGGTTTTCTGACCAGCAGGGTGTTTCGCTTGGGTAAGAGGCTGGCCAAAAATGTATTGGTTAGATTTACGCCTTATTTGAAAACGTGTTCACAACTTTCAATGGTACCAGCTCGAGTTTGCATTGGGAACAGTCACAGTGGTCTTGGTGCCTAAGTTGCATTATAATATTTGGTCTTTCATGCGGTTTTACAAAAAATTAAACCGGGCTTTGATTGCATAGAGAAAAACAATCAAAATGCAATGTTTTCATTGAAAATAGAAAAGCTTTTGGCAGCTTTTTTGGGAAACGTTATCCACGGTTTTCGAACAAAGAACTAAAAAACTCAAAAAAATAATTTTTCTTGTAAGGACAACAGTTACTGTATTTCCAAAAACCATTATTTTCATTTTAACTACATCGGTAAAGGATTTAGAAAACGTATGTTCTTCTTGTTGGTATGTTGTGAAAATATCCCACAACAATGAAAAGGAAACTTATTCGTTGATGGGAGGTGCCATATCTCTCAAAAGAGGTGTTAAGTATTTTTTCCACTCTTGTTTGAGGAATTGTCACAGAAAAGCTTTAGTGGAAGCATATGCTTCTCTGCTTTTTCAATATATACACACTCGTGTATTTGGAAAATTAGAGGTTAGAGTGCAACGAGCCGCACGATTACAAAGTAATATAAGTTTTCTAAATGACAAAACGCATGTGAATTATTTCCGCAATAACTTCGAATGAATAGGCTGCAACGATACGTTGAAAGGAGAGTGTATGCAAGAGTATGTTGCTTATTTAGAAATATTGGCGCAATTACAACAAAGTTCGAAATGTGACCAACTTTCAAGCGTTCACAGAAATTTCTCCATTTATTTACAATTATGCTACTACCGAAGTTACATTTCTGACATTACCGCAGTAGTATTGCTTAATATTAGCATAGTTGTCATACGTCTCTTGTTTGCATTCAGTTTTTAACTTCAGCGAATTTTGTCTGTGAAAACAAAACCAGTGGTTTTCAAACTCCCGCCCTTTCCAGATGAAACATTATTTTCGCACTGCATGGACCATGAAATCGCCTGAAATCTGCCAGTGGAGTTCGGACCGCAGATTCCCCACCTCGCAGCACCTAAACAAGAACCGCTGGACTAAACGGCTGTATCTAGCCTAGACAGTGTGGTGGTGCTGGAAAAAGGGGATGATGACACAACTTTTTCTATGTTTTACAGAACGAAAAATTCAGCACTTTTGATCATTATATTGAATTCGCCACAAAAGAAATAAAGAGGGTTGCTGGACCTTTCAAAAATTCCACAGACATCTATCAACGTCTGGAAAAAGTGCAAGCAAAGAAAGACTTGAACATAGTCACCGCAAGTCTCTACTCCATATACTTGAGGCACTGGCTACAATTTTTCAACCTCAACCGTTTTGTTTTTGTAAACGGGGATCGGCTAATGACAGATCCCGGAGCTGAAATGATTCGAGTTCAGCAGCTTTTGAATCTT
>JGI24159J19872_10006711_pt1 | contig 15045 bp, 6 predicted proteins | sample Ectturendosymbi4_FD_19872 | JGI IMG/M metagenome (IMG submission 19872) | reverse complement strand
AAATGTCATCCACAAACGTCAAGTGGTTCAATAAGATTTCACCAATATAATACCCAGCTTTAATGTTGCTTGGTTCAAGAGATAAATCATCTAAATACACAGCAAAAACGCATGGACGCAATACTCCCCCTGGTCTAACCTCATTAGTAACATGAAATGGTTCGGACAAATTCATATATAGAAATAATTGGAAATGAATAATGTATAAACATATTTTTTTCCTTCTCTTGCTAACCTTAAATGTACCCTTGCAGATAGGGAAATGTACCACTAGGGGTACATGTACCCCAGTTTGGGAACCCTTGCTATATAGGATCAATGAAACAACTTATCGGTTGCAAATCAAAAATTTGTATCCATAAAGCTTTGTTTTACAGCGATGGCCACTCGGTGCCGATGCCACGCCACTTTTCACAGGAATGGTTAAAGTGTGAAAGTGTGGTAGTTCAACTGTAGAATTAGGAATAAAAGTAGCTTACCAGTTGTTGTGTGCAACATTGGTGAAGTTGACCACAGGGTTTGGTGAAAACATCGGAGCTGCAATATTAACAGGCAGAAGCAAACAAACGATTGCTGCTGTGGGTCTACTTCCCAAACTCACTGTAGTTGACGTGTTGAACAGCTATTGAAACCTGCATATTTATGACTTATGTCTCCGCAAATGGTTTAACCGTGTTCCAGAAACATCACGCAATTACTTAATGAGGTGGAAATTTGACTAAATGATGATTTTTATGAAATTGGTTCAAACTCTTTGCAAGCAGCAGGGCTCGTCGCTGGTGCTTTCTGGGTTTCGGATCTCAGAAACTAAACATTGCGATGTCGGTGAATTTTTGCATTTTCATACGATTTCCTGTTGTTTTTTCTTTAATCCCACCATTTTGTTTGTGTATACTTTTTAGTTGAAAGCTGCTACCTTTATGACAGGCAGCTTGGCGAGCAGTTGCAGCAGCATTGCTGCGAGAGTTTTAATCAAATAAGAAAACTGTTTTTGTGAGTCCTGAAACAGCGTTTGGAAAGCTTTAGCTGTGATCGATGCAAGGCTCCAAGTGCGATCACAAAAGCAACTTCACGCTCTTTCGCATTTTCGCCAATGGTCAGTTACAAGATTGTATCGAAATGACAAAGAGACGACGACAGAACCGTAGCCAGAAAGCTTTCAATAGGCGGGCTTTGCAGTTCTGCGGGGGGGCTTTTCATTTGTGCGGGGGGGGCTTGACATTATAAAATTAACCAAAACGCCACTTATTTATAGTGTTTCACGTTTCAATTTGGGGGGCTTGGAGCTTTGTTTGGGGGGCATAAGCCCACCAAAGCCCCCCCGTGGCGACGGGACTGGACGACGATATACTTAAATGCTAGATACGTGTACGAACATCATCATTTCTGAACGTATTATCTAATGCTTGGACGGTAATAAGCGAGAAATTGATGCACGTGGGTGGGAGCGCGGTGTCCTCACAACACAGGGTTTTCACCCTTCTCCTGCTTGCGGAACCCTGAGAGCAATGAAGTTCTTTCGACAGACCTTAAAACCGCTGATTGTCTAGTCCAGTGTTTTTTAAGGTGTTTCAGAGAATTGAAAATCGGGTCCCGAGAATCAAAGAAAATTATCATCGGGTCCCTAGAATCAGAGAAAATCGGGTTCCCAGAATCAGAAAAATCCGGTCCACAGGTCCATACCGGGAACCTAACATTTTCCTTAAAAAGAAACTGAAGTTAGTCTAAGAAGATGCAATGTCTTCAAAATCGGACAAGATGGAGAAATTCTGATTTCAGATTTCGAATCGGCAAATTGAATTGATTTTCGTAATTTTACTGAACTTCAGTTGGCACCGAAATGTTGTTTAGCATTGTTATCATGTAAGACAGGGGTCTCCAAACTTTTTAGTCCAAGGGCCACATAAGGTAATACAGAACATGTCGAGGGCCGGACGTCTTACGCAATGAGATTGTTGCGGGATATGTTATATTCTACCAAATCAAAATATTTTTCGTAAGTACTGTATATTATTTTTTCATGATTGGCAAAATGGCTTCGCGCGCCGCAGTTTGGAGACCCCTGATGTAAGAGAAAGCTGTAACTCGCGTACCCTCTTACGTCACCTCCGCATGCCTCCAGGGGTACGCGGACTTCGCGTTGGGAGGCACTGGCTTGAAGCAGTGGCTCGAATAGGGTCACCGTGATATTAAATGGAACAGGCAATGTCGGTCAGAGGTACCGCGAGGTCCTAATGGAGATAAACCAAATAATCACTGAGAACCTTGTCTAATAACAATACCGTCAGCTTCAAAATTATCTGATAAAGGCGTCGTGAGCTTCCGTTTGCCTGACAACGATGCGGCGAAAAACGAAAAACGATAAAACCGCTGGTGTAAGGGTTTAGTGGAAGGTGCTTGACCCCTTTATAACGTGCTCTTCAATATAACAGATTTCTTTCAACTTGCCCTCCCTGATTAGTTTTTGACAACTTTTGCATTGAAAAAGTTTGCTTCTATTCTCAGATCACGAAAAAGAAAAGGCCCAGTGCATGCATCTTTCCTGCCTAAAACCGAAGAACTCAAGTTGATGCCAGTCTGTAACGACCAACATTCGCAAGCATCCATCAAAAGGCAGATGGACGCGTCAGATAAATGCGTGTTTACAGATGCAGCACTCGCCGCGCACACGGAATTTCTGTCATGACTGTCTGGCGCCGACGTTATGTGTCATCCGTCACGCATCGTTTGCCCTTCGATTGTTACGAGCGCCACCCTGCAGTCCGCTGAGCAGATGGCGAATTGCTGGACGCTTACGCATTATACAGCGCGCGGAAGAGGAAAATGCACAACCAGCTTGTCTTGTTTAGCAAAGCAGCTGATAGTGTGTGAAGTTCCGACACGATGACGCCAAGCTGCTTGGCGGATTGTCAGTCGATGCTGGTGGCGAGTTTCGTAACTAACCTGAAAGTGCCTCGCAGCGCCGGTGAACACTCAAGCTTGCGCGTTTACCTCCTCGGCTTTGAAATATCTCAAATTCGATGTGAATAAAGTGTTTCATAGTACAGTTGGTTGTAATTATCTGTTCAGGTGGACAGGGTTCTGTGCTAACGCTTCAGACACATAAAAATTGCATGAAATCAACTAAGAAACAAGTTTAAACAAAAACGTCTATCTCGGAGCTTTTCTATGGGTGCTGAAGCGCCTCGGCATTTAACATATTAAAATTATACCCACCAAAACAAGAAAAACATAGTAAAGTTGTGCGTATTTAACGAAACTCCACGGTTTGTAAGAAGTTGCTTGCAACGTCTTTACAAACTAGCAAGTTCCCTGCTCATTTTACGTTCAACACTGACAAATTTTCAAATAGTTTAAGGTGGTTTTAAGTCGTTACTGAAAAGGTCTGTGTGTAACTCATGCTTGTTTTATTTGAGTCTAAGATTGAGATATGTAATGCCATCGTAAATCGTCAATCATTAATGCCAGTAACTGATATTCCTGGCAATAGCTGGAAATGATCGCGTGCAATTCGCACCCCGAGCCACGACACGAGGCCCAAACATCGATTTGCAAACATCGACAAACGCGTTTTAGGGTTGCAAGAAGTCCACCACCGCTGGACTAAACAACAAAAGTTGAAAAATTAACGATTTAACAATGATCTGCCACACACTAAGTTTTTGAAAACTTAAGCGTTGGAGTTTGTCTGACCTCACGTTACTTCAACAGGATAATGTTTTTAAGTTTTGTACTGTTTTTTTTTTGTTTTATTTTTATTATGCCGTTTTATTTTGTTCTGCAAAACCCCAAGCCTTAACAAGATCCTGACTTTCACTTGTGACAATACTTTTGATTAGGATTTCGGATAATTTGCAAAAATTTCCCGTAAGCAAGTTCACCTTAGCTCCAACGTAAATTTGATCATGTCAACGGTCATTTTGGGCTGTGGTCGTTTTGCTGCTTTTCCGCTGCTTCCACCTTTGACTACATTTTCTGATTGTTTTCATGAACTCTGTCTCGTCTTCCATTTCGCAATGTATTTCTTCCTTATACTGCCCAAGCACTAATGAAATATGCAATATATACTACTTTTCAAATCTGCCTTAAGTTGGAAAAATATCTCAATTTCAATCGAACACTGCAAACGTCTTAGGCCCTCAAATTAAAAGTACGCATTTGAAAGTATCAAATAAACATATTTTTAATTGTTGCTAGCAAATGCAAAAAAAATGAGGTGGGAAGTTTTGCTAAATTATGGTACAAACAACATGACAAACTCTTGGGCGTCGGAAGGATTTTTCCAGATAGAACCGGAAGTGGTGAAATTTTATTTTACCCAGTCGAAACTAAAACAACAACCTTCTTTTGCTCAAAATTTAATAGGAAAATGTCAGATTTCAAAATGCAGTGCGGGCCAAGGGCCCCTGGCTTCCCCTTCCGACGCCCGTGGACAAACTATTGAGTTCATCGTAAAGAGAAAAGTATACTTCAAGTATGGTTCGCCTGCTTAATAAGACGACTTTACACAGCTCAAGACAGTTTACCAAAAATCGATGTTGTCAAAATGCTGTCGAGCATGTAACATGTCCATTTAAGTTCTTCCTACTATACGATTTGGAAGTTTATGATTCTAAAACCAGTAGAAAATAAAAAAATTTAGCTGCATTCTACAAGCTATATTGCGTGCAGAAAGACTTTGAAAAGACATATTAAAGTTATGTTTGACACCTGTTTTGAAGTATTTTCGATTAAATACGAGCTCTCTATAAACTCCTTCCGCGGTAAAATTTCGTATGAAATTTGAAACAACGAAAGTTTCGATGGGAATTAATTAGTTTCGTCTTACTGGTTTTGAGAATCGTTCACACTCATTGCCGCCATTCATGAATTGTCAATTAAGGTCGTGGATCAAGTCCATGAAGGAAACTTGGTTAACGACTATTCTAAAAAAAAATAAAAACGACGAAACAAGGAACGAAATTCCATCACGAGAAAGCAACAAAATTGCAGCTCCAACCAGGATTTTATGGCCCCAATCGTGAACGGTAGGGGTTAATGGCAGAGTATGGTTGCGTAATACTTAACCTTACAAGTTGGACACGTCCACTTACTAAGACAAAACACCCAACGCTTGCAAAAAATTAGACAATTCAAAATAAAAAGTGCTGTAACAAAATTTTTGTTTCAGAAGTTCAAATATGCTGTATTTCATTTTTTAAAACAGAACGAAGTTGACATTTTGCGAAACGACAGTTGCTTGTATATTTTTGGACAGCGCGATAGACGCACGGAAGTTTTCATGCGTTTTTATGCAGAAGGAAACATTTAAAGCATTAGAGTGTTTTTTAACTATTTTCCGTAAAACAGAAAACCTGTTAATGCAAAATAAAACTTAATTTTTTCTTGTTAACAATAGGAAACCTCTCAGCATTGCATATTATTTGAACTTTGCATGAAACGATGAAAACAATGGCCCACTTCAAAATAAGCTTCCACATTTTTATATGATACACTTCAGCAAAACCGGCAACAAGCACAAATGTCTATAAAAGCAATCTTTAAATTTGCCGAAAAATTAAAACAAAATTAAATACCTCGTTATTCCTACATCTTTCCACAATTTAGCAAAAGGTTTCGTGACTCATGGCGTCATTTCACACAACAAAGCATGAAGACTCACAAATTTGTGATATTTCACTTTGAATGATTTTGGCCCCACAAGACCTTGGTACTACTTACATAGCAAACTTTTGTGTTTATTCTAGAGTGAGAGGAATTCATCAACTTATTTCATCAATTTTGAGTTCAGCAAAAAAGATCAGAGGTGTTCAATTTATGTTAAAATGTCTTCGCATGATGCAATATATGCTAAGTTTGCAAGCAAGACGTACAGGGGGAAAACATATGTGACCGTCATTCCTCATACTGGCACTTGAATCTAAAGGTATATCAACCTAAACTCGCAAAGCAGAGCGAGACACGCGACAATATAGCACGAGCTGCCGATGCAACTGAAATCCAGGTTTGAACGAAAAATGTGCGATTAGATTGATAACACTTATTTTTATACGATAAAAATGCTCTGAATTATAAATGTACGAGTGCAAATTTCACCGACAACTTTTTAACCTATCCAACGAAAGTCTGGTTACCGACGAAGAGAACCGACCTGATCCTCCAAACGTGGATTTTTACCGTAGAAAAGTATGCGTGTTCTTGGTCAAGTTGCGTTACCTTCACACTTTGTTTCTTGCTAAGATGCAAGCAAAAACAATTTCGATAGAGATAGGTGATTTGCTATCGACACTGGTAAACAGCGACCACCCCTTGAGCACTTCACAAGTTGCTCGTCGATGACCGGTCGAGTGGCTGCGGCCAACTGCGGCGCCGTCAAGATGCAGCGAGATGCAAAGACGTGATTAGATGATTCATTGCATATCATAAGCCCTGCATGTGTCACTTCTCCCAACGCTGCATTTGTCACCTGCTAATCATGTGTGGCGAGCCATGTTTGTCACGACATCACTTTTAAAATTATGCTAATGGGTAATTATCAAGTTGCTGGGGGCACATCCGAGTTAAAGCGAGTCGAGAGCTGCCCGGTGGTTTGGGATGATGACGTCAGAATTGTTTCCGGTATTGGCATTTGTTTATTCTAATTTATGCAATTATCACAGAACCACTAGTGCTTGTACAGTTGTATCAAATAACGAATTGCAGGCTTGAGTTTGGCCTACATTGCTACTTTTTTGATATACCTTACAACGAGCTTGCTATCGTCTATCAAACACACTTGTGGTTCATAAAAGGGAAATAAAAATACTGAGGTTTGAGTCGAATCTTCCGGAATAAGAATAGCTTTCCACATACGCAGCTGTTGTACCGGTGCAAGATTATATTCGGCTGTATTTCAGAATTGGCAATCGTATTCGGTTTTGGAGCACACTGAAGTCTGCGATTTAAAGTAGGGTAATTAAATTCGTCGACATACCACTAGACAGAGCATTTTTAGTGGCATGATTATCACTGGCACGGCCACCAAGGTATATCCAACCAGACCGGCAGCTCTAATTACACGTTAGAACGGCTTGCTTCGTAAAGCTGCTCTCCAAAACAGTTTGATCTCCAGCTGCTCTGTTTGCGCTGTGTCGTAGGCGCGCGACTTGCTGGCGCCGGACTGGGATATCTGGCGAGTACCTAGCCACCTGCCGTACAGACCATCACACCAATAACTCTCCTTGTTTACTATTACGCGACTCCTCCAGTCCAACCCGAAGCCAGCTGTTACTTGCTCACTGCTCCTTGCGATTATGCTCTTCGTTTTCCGCTTGTTTCTTCTTTTATCTTGTTGTGCTGATGGTAGGCGCCTGCTCGTCTTGCAATTTCGCCTATCAGCCATCTCTCACGGGCTCACCGACCGCTCTAAGATCTTGACAGGCGCTGTATTTATCCTCCGCCCGACTTTCTGTTTGACAAAACAGAGATCGGCTCATTGTTAGCGCGCCTGATGGATTGCGCCAGGCGCCAACTAGTCTGAAGCGGCGATGAAACAAAACCTAAAATCTCGACTCGGAAGGAGCGGTTGGCCGATACGCTGTTAACGTGCTTAGCGCGGGCGTTGTGGGCAAGAAAGTAATTCGCGGTTTTCACCGTTTCTCACGTGCGGCTGGCTGCTGATGTTTGTTATCCCTTGCGGTAGTAAGTGTTGCGTCACAAACACAGATTAACGCGTCACACAAGGGAATAGTTTGTTGAGTGCATTACAGTGAATGACCTGAGATAACAAGCTGATCCGCATTGGTTCTAAAAAAGACTACTGCAGAAATAATATCTTAAAAGCCACGTCCCTCAAAAATCGTTGCTCAGTCATTCGCTCTGATGTCTGGGCTATGAACTCATTACCTAGTACACATATGTAATGATCAACCGAAATTTGCAGCATGTGGCATGGAGAATTCCAGACGACAGGTGTCTGCATTAGATAAGCTCACAGGATTTTGCGGAACTCTGCTGTGAATTGTCGCAGGCATAATTTTTGTCCCGGCCGACTTCCCAATTTGTTTTATTACGGTCAACTTTTTGGTGTAAGCATACTAATCACAGAAAACATACATGTGAACACTCAAAAGTTCCAAAGTTTTTCAAATTCTTTGTGACGAGATTTTACTTCAAAATAAACATTTTAAAAGACTGATAGGGTGAGTACGTTCTGAATAAAATAATTTCAGATTGTCAAACCAACATTTTTTTGTTTGTAAAAACCACTTCAGTTGTTTACTTAATATATATATGAGGCATGCCTCTATGACGAATTCGTGGATGTCCCTGGAATGCTTTGTTATTTTTCCGGTGAGTATAACCAGAAAAAAAACGCAAAAGCAGAACAGACACTTGCAGTTCCTTGAATAATTCCTGTTCTTTTACGGATGTGCTTCTTCCATCAAGAGCGTAAACGTAACTCCCGTCATTGCAATGTGCAGCAAATGGGAAAAATGGTTGGTCAAAATTATGTGTCGCTTTTAAATAGCTGCTTTCCTTTTACTCTGTAAACTTCAGTTTTTTTTGACAATCTTTTTACAGCCCTGTGTTTACGACGCTTGAAACCCAATATTTGCTTTTCTTACGATGGTCTACTCTACAGCTTTACTGATATACCACCACAACAAAACATAAGTTTGGGAGTGGGAGATTCATTGCTGGTCCTGGTTTATTGGAGTTTCTGAAAAGGTTGTTAAATATTTGGAGCTGCAAATTTTCAATTTTCAAATGGAGATCAATTTGCTCAGCAGAGTGATTAGTAGTTTTGAGATTCTGTACCGTAAGGCGCGTTTCTCAAAGCCTTTTTCAATCAAGATCCGATGACGTCGCGAAAACAAAATTTTGGAGCCATACAAGTATCCTGATTTTCAGTAAGTGGTATTAAGATTGTGTCTTCTGTCGGAGATGCAATGCTGACAGGAGAGGACTCACTGGGCACCACAAACACGTCAGACGAGCAAGTATCCACGGGAAGTGCTCATCCTAAATGTAATGCTCTAAACATAATATTCAATTGGCTGTAGAAGTTAACCACTCTCAGCTGGAAGAAAAGTTTCTTCATCTTTTTACAGAAAATTGATTGATGCTGTAGGTTCATTTCCTTCTCACCCTCGCAAAAAGCACGCCGTTCCTCTTTACACAGCAAAATTTGGAAAATTGCTCTCACCAGCGAAACCCTACGCAGTGACAATCACACCCTTATAATTTCCTGCAGCGAGAATATAACGTTACAGCGGTAGGCATTGCTTGCAGATTTTAGAACTGAGGATGCGTAGTGTTACGTGAAATAGATTTCCTATCATAAAAATTTGCTGCTTGGTTCCTTGTTTGTCTCATTTCTGGAGACAAGCTACTTGAATGTAGATATGTGCAAGTTTGAATTGTCGCAAAAAGAAAAAGCAGAACGCAGTCGGCTGATTCCTCGAAAGCTTGCAGCTTAAACCTTGAGCTTTTAATAATGTTCTTGCAGCGAATTACATATTATTGCAAATTGCGCATCGCATGGTTGCAACGGAAAAATTGGTTATGTATGCAATGCATATTGCTTTGTACTGCAAGAAGTTTTTGTCATTTTATGAATCGAATTTGGGTTGATATCCCGAAAAAGCCAATGAGCTTGGTGAAAATGATTTTTAGTTGAAACAATATTTTTCTCGTTGCCATGTGCTGTAGGTTGACAACCAGGTAACTCGACGAAAACATTTCGATAAGATTCCATTTCACAGCACTACGGTTAAATTACGTTCCCCTTATGTTCAGTTTAATCAGTCATCAAACGCAGATTCTCCCAAAGAGCAGGGAGGTAAAACACCTCTGATCTTCAAAATGACCGCCAGACACTGCAGAACTCCGATAAAAAGAAGTATTGTCAGTATTGGATGCCAGGATTGGTTGTTGCTAACTAAATTGCCCGCAAACAGAGATCGCTTGTTGAAGCTCTGTATGTTAGTTCAGGGACAAAATATTTTATCATGATTATTCACAGGTATATTTGACAATAAGTACATAGTGATTTCTGAAAATATTGTTCACTGATATATGCATAAATATTTGGAAATAAATAATATGTAAATATATTTTTCTCTTGTATTGCTAACCTTAAATGTACCTCTTTCGATAGGCAAATGTACCCCTGGGGGTACATGTACCCCAGGTTGGGAACCCTGTGTTAGTTAAATCAGCTAAAACAGTTTCTCGTGAGTTTTAATTGGAAAAACGTGTCTACATTGGGCTTCCTTTACGGTTAGCTGAGGGTGTTGCGACAATACTTTGGTGTGCAAAACTTGTCTTCATGCTGTTTACCATCAGCCTATAGCATAGTCATAGGTGATTAAAACACTATATTTTGTATTGCTTGAAAAATGACAACTTATAAATAAACCCTGTGTCCACTGAATGGATTGTGATTGTTTGGTCCATAAAATACGTGGTTACTATAACAAAAAAGTTTACATGCAGCTAATCGGTTCGACAACTGGACAATATTTTCGAGAGCGGCAACACGGTCCCGCATGAAAATGTATATATCGGAAAAATAAACCTACAAAAAACGTTAAAAATCAAGTAAATTTAACGAAGAGAACTTCTGAACTACACGAAAGAGCTATAAATCCCAAGAAAATATCGCACTGCCATTTGTTCTCGAGAAGAATGTAGGAAAGGCTTTAATCTCTGTTGAAGATCTAAGGTAATCGTAGAACCAAAGTCGGTACAACAAAATATAGATTTTTGAGAGAGCATGCACATAAGAGGGGCGTACTTTCACGCTTTTCAGACAAACGGCCAAACATGTCACTCCTGTGTGGGGCTCCAAAAAGTAAGATGGGCTAGGGCCCCGCGCTTCTAAATCCGTCCCTGGGTAGAGTTCTGTGATTGCCATTTGGCAAAGTGACTTTTACTTGCTATTCAAGCTCATTAATTAAGATCTTCTCTGATTTGCTTAGCATGGGAGCAGTACAACCTTGCGCAAGTACTCAATAGCAATCTGATTTCTGAATGACTATTAAAGAAAATTAAAATGGAAAAAATCACACCTGAAAATACCAAACAAGCTTCACGTAATAGAAACGGTAACAAAAATACAGTATTGCTCAGATGAAGCAACTATGTTTTTATTATAGGATAACGTTGCTAGCCCTACACATAGCTCTGATCTGCAGTACATCCTTTAAGCTTTGATCAGGTACATTTCAAACACGATTAGCCACAAGTTCTTTCGTCTGATTCACACGTAAAAATCGGTCAAACACAGGACGCAGCAAACGTGCTTTGAGTATATTATCGACACAATAGTCGGCATGCGGCTTGACGAACGGTCATATTGAGATTCACGCAAACTCGTTGGAAGACCCCGGAGTACACGTAATCTGATTATGTGAAGAAAACCGCATTTAATAAACAATTACGACATAAAATTCTGACGTAAACTTATCGAGCTGATCATATACTCGCAATTGACTCTATGCATACCACAGTTTGCTGAAGGCCCCCTTGAATCTTGAGGCCCAGTAGGCTTAAGCTTACACAGCCTATTTGATACATCCGGCACTGCTTACAGTGCTGCCATCTGTTAAGCACAGTTCTCAGAGCAAGCTACGCCATATACTTCAGGCTTTACATAGAAAATCTTTCGATAGTTTCTAAGCTGAAGTCCTTGGTGAAATTTTGATCCACCTTCAGGACACACTTGCTGATTGGGTTAATGGTGAAGTACACTAAACACGATTAGTACTGGAGTTAACTGAAACGGTTTTCGTAACATACCCAATCACACCCCTGGTCAAAACTTAACTCTGTTCCCAAGCATGGACATTTACCCAACTTCGAGCCGGGAATCAGCCTCAAAAATAATCACTAATCAGATGTTAGCATGGCAAGCCGTTGCCCTAGGCAGCTACATCATTCAAGTACAATGCGATGAGCACAACATGTTACTCATATTCGTTTAAAACAAGCAAAACAGAATGAACAAAGCAAGCAAGAAGCTACGTGCTGATAAACATGATTAAAAAATGTTAACAGATTTAATTAATAAAATACTATCTTTTGGGGATACGCAACATTTTGCATATACTTTAAAATGCCAAAATCCAGATTTCATCATTCGTAAGGGCGTTTAAGCTCTTGCGTTGTGGAATTAATGTAAGCAATAATTTGATACTTCGAATGAGAGAGTAACCTTAGCGAAAAATATAGGATATGTCAGCCTCTGAAGTATAGTGAGAAGGAAAAGTGGGGAATGCAGTTCCTCGAATATTTCACAAGGGGAAAAGCCTTTCTCTACATCGATGATTATGTGGTGTATTTTTGGTGATTTTATCCACACAAAATTCCAAATTGTCTTGACATTAGCAAAATATACGTTTTTCACAACGTTCTCCTCCCCAGTGTTTGGCATTAAACATCTGGTCAACTACAAGTGTGTTAACATTGAATGTCGACAGGTTTTTAGGAAGATATATACGTAGATTAAAATGCGGTTCTTATCCGTATTCTGAAATAGAGGAAACAGAACTGTAACAAACCTAGGTTGGGGAAACGACATACAACCCCAAAAAAGATTAATTGAAGAAGTTCTGCAACCGTTGCGCTACGCTTCAGAAAAACGGTATTTTGAGCCTTTTCCCACAACGGTATCCTCTCAGGTTGTGTCTAGAAATTTAGTATCACAAGCTCGAACAGAAATCTGTTCTCTCTTCAGTCTACAGGAATAACAGGAAACGTTGACACAAGCACATTTAAAAGGCCATCTTCATCCCTGGAGCTGCTGAGGCAACCGTGGAGGAGCAGTCTTGGCAAGGTTGTTTCGTTGTTTCGTGGGAGGCATGACCTCGTCAGCCTCATTGTGGCTGTGCTACGGGTTTCCAAGAATTTCGTCATAACAAGAGTTTGGTAAATGTCGTTTAATATGCATCTCATGTGCAAAATTAAAACGTCGTTGAAAATTACATTTCCATAAGCACTTGTAAAGTTCTTTTTTTGAAGCAGTGAAGCGCACACAGTGGCGTAGCGAGGTTAAGTGCCGTCCGGGGCCGACCACAAAAATGCCGCCCTTTCCACCCCTCAAATTTGCTTACAAAATATTAAAATGAAAGAAGATTATATTTCGCGCATATTTAAAGATGTAAGGATTAATAAAGCATCTTGAAAATCACAACCAAACACTCACAAACTGAAATGGTTCTTGTTTCTCATTGTCGAATATGAGTCCTGCTTTTTCTGCTTATCACCACTTCTCTTATTATTAATTTTTCTCTATTTTGCTTTCTTTACATATGCATACAAGAACCCCACGTGCTTCGTCAAATTTTCTTCTCTGTTGATTTTTGATCTCCGGTAAGCTCACCGCATGACTCTTTAATAGTTTACTCATTCCAGGCGATCACACGAAAAATTATGGGATGTGATGGCGGCTCAGCTACTTTACAGATGTAAACATTTATGTATCTTATAACTTCGTATATTATCCCCATCTTTAACTACAAAGAAGTAGCCTATATATACTACATATACCAGGCTAATCTGATAATATGATCTCAGTGATGAAAAGAACGTTTAATTGTTCATTTCACGTTCGGTACTGGTTTAATCCTCTTAGTATGTATAAAAGGCTCCTAATGTTAAAATCTGTCGGCACTTGCACGGAGCCCTCTATTGGTGCTGGGATCCATACTGAAAAATATCTTAAACAGGTTTAAAACTATGCTTGAGAAGCATGGGCACAATTTGGTGGGGAACACGGGGGACGTGTCCCCCCCACTTTTCCAGACGGGGGGGCATAACATGCCATGTCACCCCACTTTTTCTCTAGGTTTTGTATTTCGAGAGGTTTCAAAAAGAAAAGTGATGCTTGTCACGTTTTGTGTGAAGAGCTTTTCATGTTAGATGGTAGGCCACACAGCCAAGTTGATGTTGAAACAGTTTGGTGTGGTGTCACTGATTTCTGTTAGTTTATAAATTTTAGCTTCGATAAAATAATTTTTAGCATTTTTGAAGTTTCCAGAGACCACGAAAGATGTTTAACTGCTTCTGTCCGACATTTTACCCTGTGTGGTATAGGCCTACTGTTAGAAAGGTTATTTTCTTGTAACAGCGAGAGTATTACAGCTGCACATGTGAAAGACTACAGTACAGCCATGATTTGTTCCGTGCAGAAATGTAACTGGCTTTGCTGCAACGTTGGTTGTCTCGTCTTCAGAAACAGACAGTGTATAATTTAATGATGCTAGTGTATATAATGTTAGAAAGTTAGATTTTCAGGCAGGTCTCTGCGAAGCTTTTGCCGAAGACAAAAAGCAGCACTATTGTGAAGACTTAGTTTTGGGATGGGGACTTTAGCAAAAGACTGTTTTCAACCATTAGTTAACAGGATTTCAATCAAAAGGTTGGAGAAGTAGCCTACAATATTTACCTAACGGTATATAGACCTATAGCTCAAAACGTATGGACTTGACTCGGAAATAAGGATTAAATGTACATTTATCCTCACTTTTTGTCATGTCTCTACATGGTGACCAACAAATCCAAAAGATATTTTTTCCTTGACTCTTACACTTTGTGCTTGTGCTGAATGCATTGGTTCATAAGTCATCTGGTTTACGTGAGTTTACTCAAACCCACAATGCAGCAATGTTTTCATCCAATTCGAAACATTTGCTTTACAAGTGCATCACACCCACTTTTGTTGGACATTCTTTTCGTGTTTGAGGTGAAACTTGGTATTTTTGCCAATTCACCGTTATGCATTTTGATTTAATCTCAAATATATTTTGATTTCGATATGCAACTAGAACTCTTAGAATGAAACTTTTGACATGGTGCAGAGTTGTAAGTCTGGCCGGGCTTAAGTTTGTCAAAATATTTCGGGCCTGCATACAAAACTTTTTTTTATAACATTAAGAGCAACGATTTTTCCTTTCGTAACGTACATTTGTTGTGCTCACCGCGGTAACTTCTGTGAGTGAAGTGATTGTGATTTTTCTTGAGCTAATTCTGTTTGCAAACACAGCTGCATTCTTTTATTCT
>JGI24159J19872_10006710_pt1 | contig 15045 bp, 7 predicted proteins | sample Ectturendosymbi4_FD_19872 | JGI IMG/M metagenome (IMG submission 19872) | reverse complement strand
CCTATCACGTCCTGCAACAGAAAAGACATTCGTTAAAAAATGGGTTTTTTATCGAACAAAATATGGGTACGCATCTTTTTGGGTCACCCTGTATAAGCACGCAGTTAGTAGGCGTTTTGCCTTATTGTATGTTTACTTTGCGTCTGCCCTGGAAAAAAGATTCATTTTCAAGGGCAGATCCGCAAAATTACAACCTCACAAGTAATGCCAGTCAGAAGTTTAGCACATTAAACACCGTTTGTCAATCAAAATTCAGTGATGCTGTGAAATTTTATTCATGAATATCCTTCATTAAATTCATCCCTAGAACTCATGAATAACTGAGTGGATGCAGCAAAATGGTGATACTCTTAAATTACAAATGAATATTTCGCTCCGCACATCGTGTCCCATGTGTCAGATTTTTGTCAATGCTTTTGCTGTTGAAATTGCATTTTGATTCACAAAAAGGCTTCAAAATTTAAAACTGATCTTGTCTTTTAAGAGTTAATAATATATGCTACTGCTCTTTGATACAAATTCTAACTTGGAAACGAATTTTGCATTTGAAGATATTTTAAATATGAACTTTTTCATTTGACATGTTGAACCAATATGTTTCATGAATGTTTTACTTAGGTGCCATTAAAGAGGTGTAGTAGCGATTTTGATTGTATCTATTTTAGGCGTAAAAAAAAGTATCTGCAAATATCCTTCACATTTTTGGATGCTTCAATGATAGTAAATGTCTTGAATATGTGCGATGGATGCATTCTCTTGCTTCGTTAATTTCTTGTGAAGTATATGAAACTAACTCACTGAAAACGTGTTGATAATCTACTCCTTGAAAAGACCTATTAATGTGTTGTTATAACGTAATCTTATATCCAAACGCCATGTCTGTGACCAAAAAAGTTGTTACAATGAATCGTCTAGACCTGCAAAGATACTTGCTTGGAAGATGAAGTGTTCGAAAACTTTCACGAAGAAGCACTTGCAACAGCACTGCAGATTTTCGATGCATGTGAAGTTGGACGTGGAACAGCTCAACGAATCCAACAACGCGAGAAATTAATTGTAGAAATTCAGCGGGAGGAGCAGAGAAATAGGACAACCAACGAAATTAACCGAGTGATTGTTTTGAATGATTTGAGCTTTTAACTTTTGTAATTTTTTAGACGACTGCGGTTTCAATCAGCTGTTTTTTGCCATAACGTCTGACGCAACATATGAACTTCGCAAGCATGGCTTATTGGAAATAACAGATTAAATGTTTTCTTGTGCAGTAGTTAAACAAACGAAATATAGAAGTTAATCAGATTACCTACAACATATAACGAAGACAAAACAGGTCTTTGTTGATTTTAACAGTGGTGTTCATATTTCAGAGGCCATCTTATGATGATGTCCATTTTTAGAGTTGGAAGGCAGTGTGTGTCATATTTGTTTGTTAAATTTGTGCATGTTACACACTAATGTAAAGGATTTTATATCAGCATTTCACAGATGTTGTAACATTTTAGAAAAAACTTTTTTTAACTGTTTAACATTTCATAAAATGACGTTTTGCCCAAAAGTCACTTCCATTATAAGTTACAATAATGCAAATAATTTTCCTCTTTGAAGTGCAATTTGTGAAAATGAGGTCATTATCATAATGCAGTGCAATGCAATGTAATAACCTAAGGTCACATTATGATCACACCACCATACAATGTGTGTGACGCTACATTTATTGCAATCTGTCCTGATTTTGGTGAGGTTGGATCACTTTAATCTTCGTTAGTCGTCATGGGCTTCAAACAAGTCAGTGTAGGAACGAGAGGTGTAGTAGTTTATTTCTACCAGCAAAGAAAATCCCAGACAATTAACGCAAATTACGCCGGAATTTCTCATACGGTATGCAAGGAATGCGTGAATGATGGACGCAAACAAGATATCCAATGTGTCAACCTCGATCCGGAAGAAAGCGGAAGTCACAAAAAGATATAAAAGAAATCTGGTCAGATTTTCGTTGGCAAACAGGACACTTGCTTCCAAATGATTGGACAGGAAACTGAGGGAAAGCACGGGTACTGGATTATTTGCTCCAAAAGTAAGGAGATTACTGGAAAATAGGCTTAGAGGATGCAAGGGCAGAAAAAAAACATTGCTGTCAGAAAAACAAAGAAAGCGTAAATTTCATTGGCTGCGTACTAGCGTTAAATGGCCAGTAGAGAAATGGAAGAGAGTTCTATTTAGCGATGAATCTGCTTTTACTGTCAATAATCATGGCTGATAATGATTATGTGAGACGGTTTCGTCTTCTTTTGAGCCATTGCTTTATAACCACTGCTTGGCCGCACCAGATCTCGGGGCAGGTGTTAAGCAGCAATTCGATTATCTCATTGTCCAAAACCGTTAGGTCGTGCAGTCCATGAGGAGGTCGATGGATTGGACATTGGAGGACAACATGGTCGAAAGTTTTGTCTTCTGTGCCACACTCACAGGCCGCAGAGGAGGACATACCTATTTGTAAAAGCAGGGGTGGAAACGTCCGACACTGGTGCGGAGGCGGTTAAGCCGGACCCAGGCTCTTCTTGGGAGGGTCATTCCGAGGGTGTGGGTGCCGATGTCCGGTATGAAAGTGCGGAGTCTTGTGGGGTTGTCCGAGTGCAAATGCACTCGACGGACAGGTGAGCGCTGAGTGGAGCAGAGCTCTACGCTCCATGGCACGGTGTGCTAGAGACAGTGTGGCTCTTTTGCGACGAAACCCAGCAGATTGGATGCCTGCGAGGATGGGAAGGTTGTCCGCTGGTGTAGGACGCAGGCATCCAGTCATAATTCGCAAGGCGTCGTTGATGGCGAGGTCATTGAGGCGGGTGTGAGCACTTCGGCACCAAACAGGAGCGCAGTACTCTGTGCTTGAATGCACCAAGGTTAGGGTGACTGTTCGCAATGTTGTTGCTCCAGCACTCCAACCGGAGCCAGCAAGCCGCCTCAAGAGCGCGACGCGTGATGTCAGCTTGCGAAGTAACTCAAGGTGTTGGCGATTCGTGAGCGACCTGTCCAACATTACTCCGAGGTATTTGGGCTGGGGGTAGAAGAACAAGGCATCAAGAAGTGCATCGAACATATTGTATCTCACCGAACATCAAACATCCCTAATCGATTATGGTGTGCGGTTGCATGGGTGCAAATATTTTGGGAGACTTGAAGTGGCTTTTGGAATGATGAAACGCAAAAAGTATGTGCAAGAATGAAAAATCTTGCCCATTGTACATTCATGGTTTTTATTTGACAATTGTTTTTTGTGACATTAACTCACCATGCCACCGCGCAAAGAAGGTGCAGAACTCGCATAGAACCCATAAGTTGAAAGGAATGGTTTGGCCAGCTCAATCTCCAGTTTTAAATTTTCGTTTAAATTTTGTGGTAGCGGTTAATATATCCAAAAACAAATAAAAGACCAAGAGGGAGCTGATTGGAAGAGTCACTGCTGCTTGGTTTCGAATGACGTCACATGAGGAGTTGCCAAAATTGGTTGATTCACTCAGCACTGCAGGACGTTGATCGAAACACGCACATGGACAACAAAATATTAGTAAGTCAAACCCTATCAAATCAAAAAGTCCTTTTAAGGGGCATCGATCTTAGAAAAATACTGTAGTTGTTTATTCCCAGATGTAAAAAATGAGCATGGCTTCGTGGAAGCAATACCTATGCTAAATTGTTTCAAGGCACATGGTGTGACTCACACTGTGTGAGTATTGTTGATGAGAGGCGACACCTTATTAAGATACCTATGAAGGTTATATGTTAATACAAAATTTGAAATCTTTTGGCAAACTTTTGCGCCTCTAGTTTTATCACAAAAAACTTCACAAACTTTCAAAAAGCTTAGGTGGCCTCTGAATGATTGACAGCACTGATCATGCTAAATTATTCACAAACTAGTTAGGAAAACAAGCTTTGAATTACCAGCTGTTTAGATCAGTGGTCGGCAACCTTTCCTAGTCGCGAGCCATAAACAAACTCTGCAAGGTATGGCGAGCTGTACTAATTTTCCACCAACAAATCCGTTCAGTTTGCTGTTTATGATGTTGATAAAACTTAGGAATTTATGATATTTTAATCAGATTAACTCCAGATTTTCACAGTTCATCACGAAAGCCCAAAATATAACATACGACATATTTATGGCACAGTAGGGTTTCTCGTAAGTATTTCCTCATACGTATGCAATACAAGAAGTTGCAGGGAGGGCAAATTCATAAATTATAATACAATACCTCTAGGCGGGCCATACAGGTATTACAATTTGTAAAGGGCCTGCCGGCCGGATGATTTTGCTTGGCGGGCCGGATCTGGGCCGCGGGCCGTAGGTTGCCGACCCCTGGTTTAGTTAATGTATTACGTACTTTTGTGTTACTGATTATAATTCATTCTGCTTTATTTTTGCTTTTATCTTTGAAATTGGTTCCAAAATTTGCCTAAAAATGGTTTAGCACAAACGAAAAAACATGTTGGTCGTGCAGAGCTTGACTTGTTGTTGAATGTGCTTATTTTTTCAAAATAATTCAAAAACAATTTGAACTGCAGAAATTAGCTACTGCAAAAATCCTGGAAACTATGAACCAAGCAAAAGATCTGTACAAGTCTTTGATGGAAGAAGTAAGTTATCCAGTTATGTTGCACGGTGATGCCTAAAGACTCTTTGAATATTCTCCATTTCAAATTTTGATAATCATTGTAAGCAATGTTGTGAAAAACTCCGCAAAATCTGCACCAGTTTTTTTGGAGAGGGCACGTTTGTCTATTCTTGTTGTAAGTCAAAATACTTCTTTAAAAACGTTTCTTACGTGATAATGCTACCATTATTTCTTCACACGTTAATGATAATAATGTATTTTTGCCCGCAGACACGAAGTCCATAGTAGAAGCACGCTTTCTGCACTATGCAGGTTGATAAAAACCTACAAAACAGAACGTTTTACAACGGAATTGGAGGCTGAATCAAAGGGTTACAGGCACTTACGTAACAGAACATTTTGCAACGGCGTTGGAGGCAGAACAACAGGGTTGCAGACACATTCTTAACACTACAGTATTGTTCACTAACCCGTGACACTTGGTACCACGCTACTGCAGAGTAGGACACTATTAATTCCTAAACTGTTCGAGGCCAGGTAAAGTACGAATGCGTTGTGATATGACGCACACTCAAACGAACAAGCACTGCAATGACCGAGCACTCAGTCATAAAGTAAAATGAGGTTGGTTTTCAAAGAATACGGACGAATATAAACAATCTGACTGCATCAAAGCACGCTACCATGTACATGTTTTTTCTTAGTAGTGCCTCAAATTTGAGAATGTTACACTGAACTTGATGACACTTTCTCTATGGGGAAGGTTGGAAAGAGCTCTGCATCCAAAATTATGGGCCACACACATCTTTGCATGCATGACTTACTGAAATTACGCCATAATTGTGATGCATACATGGCCGTACAAAAGGAATGAAAAAGTACATTTTTAACTGCATTTGAACATTGGGAAAAGAGGCTCGTAGCTTGTTTGCTGCACATATTTATATTGTAGTTGTTTCTGAATGTCTTTGTCATCTGCGAGCTCAGTGTCCAGTCCAATTCCCAGATATTTGTAGTGATTAACAGATTTTACAATTTAACCACCTAGTGTCAGAAATGGGATGACTGTGCTTTTTGCACTCTTAGCCTTAAACGTCATACAATCAATTTCCCTGCAGGTGAAAATAATTCCATACGGTTCTGCATAAGCCTGACACACATCAAGTATACTTTGCAACCCTCGTACACTTGGACAAAACACACAAATATTTTCAGCCAACATCAAGTGATTTAATAAGACTTCACCAATATAACACCTTGTTTTATTGTTGTTTAGTTCAGTGGATAAAATCATCTAAATATATAGCAAACAAGTATGGACTCATACTTCCCCTTGTCTAATCCCATTAGTAACATGAAACGGTTCAGACAAATGCTTGCCCCATTTTATTTTCATCGTTTGTTCCACGTACCAATATGTCAGCTGCCGCATAAAACATATTGGCACCTTTCTTTGAATTACTTTCTCAAATAAGTTTTGTGTAATACTCGATCGAATGCTTTCGAGGCATATAAAAACCAGCATGCACTGATGAACCATGGGTTACGAAGTATGAAGCAGTTTTTTAAAATCTTCGATGTTAAAATCGTCGAATTTTCTGAAAAAAATGCGTTGAATTGTGAAAGCAAAACTGACTTTAACATCCGTGCAATAACTTGCTACAAACGCTCTAGAACTAGAGCGTGAGACACGCTGAAATATACCCGAATTTTTACAACTCAAGTAAGACATTTACATGGTGGTATTTCTGCTTACTTTTGGCAGCAATGTGGCAGAGATTATGTCAATCCCTGCGTTTTGAAAAGAGCTCATGATGAAAGCAAACAGCAAGCTGAAGCTGTCATCATATCCGTGGAACAAGAAAAAGGAAAAGAATTTGCGGATAAGTGTCGATCTGAACTCAACGAGTTTCTTGATGATGCCTTTAAGAAGATAAAAACAAAGAATGAAAACATCAAGGTTTTAAACATGGGTGATGCTTTTGAAATCCTTTGTGATAATAATGTTGCAAACTGCACATTTCCTTCGACAGAAACAAGCACGAAATGATATGGAACAACGCAAGAACAACTCATTCTCTTTCTATAAAGAAAAGATTGACTTGGTGAGTCTGTGCTATCTTCGAGTATTCAATAGTTACAAATACGAAAATTCATTTCGTCATCTGTATAATAGGATACCGATAAATACTTAGAAGAAGATGACCTGCGCAGACTCCATGAGCGCATTCAATCAATGGCTATGAACGACTTCAAGCGAGGATCAAAGATACCTGAGGAAGACTTTAATCACTTCAAACAACAACTCGAACGTGATACACATCAATACTATTTGCTCATCCGTGACAAAAATGCTGAAACCAAGGTGCGCAGGAAAGGCAACCTGAGTTTTTAATTTGGTTAATGAACATTATCAGATAGTTTCAGTTGACCAGAGTGTTGTCTTCTGTAAACGGAAGTGTGAAAGCCAGATCAAGCTGTGCGCTGGTCGGAAATGTCATAAAAATGCAGTTTTGGCAGGTGTGGCTATACCTCCTGCTCCGTTTGTCATACGGCTAAGTATGAAATGGTGATTCCCAGCAGTGTAGACTACTTTGCAAATTAATTGTAGCTATGGGATGGCGCAACGGCAACCATACTATGAGAATTTGTAATAAGACTGTGCTTTCTCTAATCTTGTTCGTGATTGGCACGTTTGCGTGTTACCGAAAGTATCAAAGTGCGATTTAACTTGCTTATCGGTTTACGGACAATTGAAAATGGAACTGCTTAATTTAGTTGAAACAAGGATGCTTTCTCAATTTGTTTTGATGAAAAGCTTTTTCTACTAAAAGGCTAGCAACCTTGTGATATTGTTGTTTTCATAAAATTTGTTTTAGCAATGGTTTACTGAAAGGGAAATATGACCGAATTTTGAATTGAGTGGAATGACAAAAGTTCAAGAAATCGTTTGTTAATCCAATGTTTTGAAAAATGTTTTACAATTTATTTGATTACGACCAACTAACTTCGGGTTTTGCAGAAACATCTTGAGGAAAAAGGTGAAAAATTGGTGCAAGAACTAAAAGAAGAGTATTTGAAACACATGAACCAGGTAATAAATTGGCTTCCTGGATTTAGATTTTATCAACTACTTCCGCAAGCCAACAATCAATTCATTGAATAGAAATCGTTTTCAATCAAATTGAGTTTATTTATTTTTAAACGAATGAAAATGGAATCTTCTTGTTAAAAATTGAAACGTTCTTGCGTTGCATGTTTTAGCAGAAATGATTTTTACGGAAATGTAATCGTAGGTGTTTCTCGCCATGACTAATTGCTTTATTTGGATAAGCTTCATGATTGAAAAAATAGATTTTCGAGCATGATCACATACTCTTAATCAAAGTAATTTGGAAATGCTCAAACTGCTCGTTAACATCATATTGGAAAGACATTGTTCACAGCTATGTGGTTGCAGTTAATTTTCAATTAAATGAGGTGTTCTGATCTTTACAAACCACTGCTGCGATGAAACAGCATTTTTTTATTTTGTTTCTTTTTTAAATTTTTTTTGTTACTGAAAAACCAGATATGTTGAAGTCTCTTCAACTAAAGCACTTGCATGCGAAAATAACGGTACATTTTGTCAATAAATTGTTCAACGTTTACGTTTTTTCGTGTTTCCTGGCTTTGACTTATTCACAGTGGTTAAATATTGTAGCGGCTTCAATTTTGATTGTGTTCATTTGCAGTAAACAAACAAAAAAAACAGAAAAACAAATCATATAGCAAAACATCCAACATGTTTTGCAGATACCGCAAATGTTGAACAAAAAGTACATGCACTAAATAGATTGGTTTGCGAAGCCTTTATCGGGGAGGTTCATAAAAAATTGCAGAAGATTGCACTGAGACATGACTTATTGGTAGATTGCATGAACCACACAAACTTCATGCACGCTTGTCAAGAACTGATTTTTGTTCAAAAGCATGTGACGCTTGTTTTAATGGATAAGTTTTCACCGGTTGCCTGGCAACATTTCTGATATTTCTTTCGTCAATAGCAACCTCTCTGTCAAAATGTTTATATTTCGTCATTAGCAGCTTTTCTGTCACCTGCTTCTCCAACTTGGTTTGTTTGCAAAACAACTGGTAAAGGTAAAATGAAATATTTCTATTTTAAGCTTTCTGTTTCAGTTCACTTCAAGTAAGATATCTCTTTATATAAAAAATAAAACCTTTGAATTACATCCTTGTTTTCTCCTGACGTTAAAATAATGCTGGGTTTTCAATCCTTTCTGTATGGCGGCTCAATACCGATTATAACCCAACGGCGTCCATCTAAAATTTCCACTATAACCTAGCGTCCCAGCTAAATCGTGCTCCTACGTCGCTGATAGAAACCACAAATTAACTCACGCTGCCATCAGCTTAGATGTCCCACTGACCTGACCACGCATTTTCAAGCTATGCGATGTCACGTTGAACCATCAAAACAAAATTATGAACACCATTCTAACGATATGTCGTGCCTATCGAATGGCTCAGGTATTTCTATCATCAAACTGCAAAAAAGAAATTCCAGAAAAGCGACTTTCAAGGTCCAATCCCAGCAAAGGTGTTAGGACTGGTTTGGTGTAACTCACGCTCTAGTCCATGTGTCTACTGGCGANCCTCCAAAATATTTGAAGCCACTGAAAATAATAAAAACCACCCACTCGGTCGTTTCCAAGCATCACAAATTTCAACTGCACTTCNCCCACCAGCTTAACCCAGCACAGTTCATGTCTNAAAGTAAAGCCTGATGTCGACCTATGACAACCAATGCACGCATGATGAATTATTNTATCGGNCAGTAGCCGTGAAAGCGCATCCTTGTATAGTGTGACAAATCAATAAAATGCAATTCATAGCTTTGTTGTACAACAGTAAAGCGAATGGAAGAGCCAGTTTTATCCTGCACCTGAATGTCATTCTGTTTTTTACGTTTGTGATAGTTTTTATTCTCTTGATATTTTTAGGTGTTAAGTTCATGACAACAATAGGACGTAAAGCGCAAATATACTAATAATATCGTGAACTGGATTTAGTATCAATGCCTACGCATAAACATTCCCTAAACAAATTTTATTTGATGAAGAATCAACGATTTCACGAATGCTCATCACTTTGCTGTGGAGCAAAATCAATTTTTGTGGTCGTGGTCAAGTTTCTGAAATGAAATTCCTTTACTTTAGCTTTGCGATGGAAAAACTGTCGATCCAGAGCGACTGAGTCAGGAACACATTTACTTTTGTGACATGATGGTCCAAAAACTAGAATCAGAACTGGGAAGAGGAGAAATGTCTCGTAAAATAGTGGATCGGTTTAAATCTGCTGCAAATGATGACTTCAAACGAATTTGTTGCAACAACAAAGAAAATGAAAATACTTGGATTCGGAATCTTGCTAAGTCAGTCATTCCAGCTGTGATTCAAGGCGCCTCTGCATTCTTCACCAATATTTCGCATCCTAAGCGGTCGATACTTGCTGGAATTGCTGGCGTTTCTAGACTGATCGGTGGATTATTTGATAATGACGAAAACATCAGCCAACAAACATCAGATTTTGCTCAAAGGAAGTTTCCATGGCATCCGATTTCTAAATCATCATCGGTAGATCTTCCAAAACAGAAGGAAAAAACTGGTGGCGATGACTGGCTGGATGAAGCTCCTCCACCTTACACTGAAAAGCCCAAATCTGGAACAAGCAGTGGCGCGCGGGAATCACAAGCTTCTTCAACTAAAAACGAAATGTACTCAGACCCTTGCGATTAATTTTGATTTTGATATAAACAACCGCTTCTTTACTCGTCGGAATTTCCTGTAAAGTGTCCAGTGCTTTTAGAGAATTTGTTGACATTGCATTAACAAATTTAAAGATTTATTATTCCTGCATCTCGAAAACGACGTNACTGAAGAAGCTAAAAATTGTGTTGTTTATTATCCACTATACCCCTTTAGTTGTTTCTACTGCATTCTGAGNGTTTTCTGTATCTGTTTCAATGCTGTGGTACATAACACTTGAAAGGCACATACACTTTAGACTGTAAATCTTTTTCTATGAATTGTTTCTGCGGCGCTTATTACTCGTGAAACCTTTATGGACGTTTATACTTTTGAGAACATCAAGTAATATATTTTTGGCTGCTCCTGGGTTAAGAGCTTTGTCGAGGTACAAAAAAATATTTGCTGTGAATGGATGCACTGAAATGCTTCTTTATTTTATCCCAAATCTTTTTCTTACTCACTGTGGCTGATTACAGCTGTGCGATGGGAAATATGTGGATCCAAGCATTTTGCAACAGCAACACACCAACCTTTGTAGTTCTGTGAACTTGAAACTACGTCAGCATCTTCCTGAATCTTTCACCACCAACGCATGCTCAGAACGCCTACAAAAACAACTTCAACCTCTTTTCAGCCGAGTCAAGATAAANAACGAAAACAACAAAGGAATTTGGTTGAGGNTGGTTGATGCAGTTCGCGGAGCAGCANANTCAGTCATAAAGTTCTTTAAAAATTTTGTATGAACGTCTGGACGTTTGCCGTTGTTTTCACCATTTTATTGACAAAATACATTNTCCAGACATTTGTTCAAATACAGTACTAATCTGTTCTTTGTAATTATGAAAAAATGTNCTAGGCGCTGCATATGTCTTGACCGCCACCCTCGCAAGGTTTTTTGAAATTAAGGTAGGCTGTACTCATTAGCGTGCTTTTTTCTCCCATAAGCTTTCCGCCTTTCGCATGTAGTTTGTTTGCGTGAATCTTGCAATGTTTATGTGATGTTTCACTTAATTCGAGTGGTTGTATATACGATGATGTGTTGTCAATAAATGTTTCTCTGCTGTACGACATTATTTGTCATGACAGATATCTAGCTGAGGTACAAAGAAACACGTACCAGAATCTAACACAAAAACTGCAGTGAAAGCCACAATGCACTACGTGGTAAACGTATTCAGTTACTAGATATTAAGGGGGGAAGATTTGCTTTTCTGCGATTTGGCTACGTGCAGGACCTTGGTAATGAAATTATATCACAAATCTCGTAAATCAAAACCGGTTTGTTGCCGTAATTTTCAGGTTTGCCAAACTAGAAAAATCTATTTTTAGCAAGCAGATGAAGCAGCTGGTTTATTTTACAGTAAGTTTTAAAATATTTGTTTATTATTTGCTGCAGTATTGGACCAGGATGCGTTTTATAGCAAGGTTGAAACTTTCATTTGAACGAAAGTTACCGCAAAATGCAAGTGAAAAGTATTTATTCATCAAAATTGTATAAAAATGCAGGTCAAAATTGTGTCCATCAAAATTGAATCTTGTTCCATCCAATGTTTCTTCTGGAATTGAAAGAACTAACAGATTAGTTTCTCGTATGACCATGTGTGTGTTTCTAATATTACTCCAGAAATCACTTGTGACAATCCACTGTTTTGTCAAAAAATGTAGATACCACGCTGCGACAAAAAGTACGCTGACATAATTTGTCCGCTATTAATCCATTGCCGATGATATGAAACATGTTTTCAATTATTCAGTTTTATTGCTTGATGATATTTAAACTCTTCATCTGTCATTTTGGACGAAACCATGCAATAATTGGTGGAGAGAATAATTCTTGTAATTTCAGCAATTTCATGAATTAGAATGATTTTTCAACTTTATTTGAAATTATTAAACTTGGCCACATAACGCACATTCCTGATTTAGAATTATGAGTTACGTTTTGCTCTAAAAGCATCTCGTGGAAATGATGCAGCTAAATGTCAAAAAAGCTGCATAAGAACGATAAGTTTGTTTCCACGCAGCACTTTTCGTGTGTTGTTTACACCCATCTTTTTTCGTGTGCTCCAACGTCTTGCTACTTCCTGCTACATAGAGAGTTATCAAAACATGAAAAAAGTCCTTAGTGATTAAGCCCATCATTTTGTGTTAATATTTTTGCTTCTATCGACAGATTTCAGTTCACTTCGCTGCTGGTAGTGCCTGATCACACATCTCGCAACAATAATGTTTGAATTCCACTGATGCTGTGTAGTCACTTTTGTACCAGCAAACAAACACATTTTAAATGAGCGCTGGATGTTCAGTATTTGAAACCGGAAAATAATTTTGTTGGCCTTTTGTGTTACCTACTGCTTCTTATTTTATTGGATGTGGTAAACACTGCCTGTTTCACCATTAATAGTTTTTCTTTATCCTTTGTATAAGGTTATGCGTCTTCTAATATTTCTTTTATTCATTAGCAGTCTTCTCATGCAATAAGAACAAAATTCAAACTATTTCCGTTCCTTGTTAATGTTCAAAGTTCTGCATGTTTTTGCAACAACAGTGTGTGCTTTATTTTCGATTATTGCGCAACACAATTGTTTGAATTCGATTATTGCTCAACACAATTGTTTTAAAAATTGGAAGCTATACAGTCGTTTATCTGCGTTTGCAGCTGTGCGACGAAAAATATGTGGATCCAGACTTGCTACAAACAAACCACGACCAAATCAAAAGAAACATTGAAATTGAACTGAGAAAGCAATTACCATCTTCGAAGACATCAGATGAAATTGTTACTCGTTGTGGAAGTGAAGTCGACAACTTGTTTGTAACGGTTAAAGAGAACAACGAGAAAAATCAACCGACTTTTCTTCGAAAAGCAATGAAAACTGCCTTGAAAACAGCAGTAGGAGCTGCTACAGGTTTCTTTTTTTCACCTCCTGGAATTCTGAGCGTGCTTTCTGCTGTTGCAGGAGGTCTTGGAGGGTTGATTAGAGGAATTCTCGATAAATAATATTCAATTGAGTTGAAACAATAGCTAATTTCCAAACCGCAATCAATCGGCAATGTATCACCTTTACTCGTCGATGTTTATCAACAGTTGTACTCTTGCCAATAATTCAAGTAGCAAATAATGGCAATAATATATGTTTTTTCTGCATTTTATTATGTTTTTTATTTGAGAAGCAGCAACGTTGTAACCAGCGATTTGACTGAAATCATATTGTACATTCCAAATAACGAGTTTTCATCGAAGCAAGGTTGAAATAAGTGAAACATACCATGAAACAGCCAGATGGCGTGTATTTTAAAAAGTACGGACAAGGCGTTCAAGTTTCGCTCTGTTCCAAACAGCATTTATTTGCTAATAATGTACCAGTGATAGAGTCTCGAGTCTTGAGGCGAATTTTTGCGAGTCTCAGTCCTGAAAGTTTCAGGTCTCGTCTCTGCCTCGAAGGCTACAGGTGTCAAGCCTATTGTCTAGAGACGTTGAATACTCCAAACATATGGCTAAATAGAGTTTTTGAAAGTCAACCACTTTCCTGTCTGCTGTATCCGTAGGTAAGGAAAAACCAAAACAGGTAAGAAATATACCAGAAATTCGAAAGTTTTTCTAAAACTTTTATCGAATGATAAAGTTTAGAAAAATTCGGCAAAACTGACAAATTGTCAAGTCTCCAATCTCGATCTCAAACTTTCAAGTCTCGGTCTCGGTCTCGGAATTTTAATGAAGTTTCGGTCTCGAGATTACGGTCTCGGCTACATCACTGGACAATACCGTTGTGTCGTCTCACCGGTCATAATTAAACCTGCTGGAAATCCAAAATATTATTGTTATGAAGTCATGAAGAAAAATAATCATTTACGGCGCGTATATTGTCACATACCTCTGCTACGATAAACGTAAAGTGTATGGGTCATTTTATATTNTTTGCAATATGCGCAATTCAATNAAGNCAAACACGAGGAGTTTGGAACAGCATCACTACATATAAGGAAACCTAACTGNAGCTGCNAAACANTTGAAATAATTTNCAATTTANAATTTNNTTTTTTAACTGATTATTTTCTGTCGTGTTAGTGAAACTGCAATCTGGTTATATTTTCTTCATACACCATGCTGCTGGGTTGAAAATCGTTTTCAGAACATTTCTTTTGAATACCCTTACAAACGAAATATACAGTAAAATATACAGTATTTTGAAAAATTAGAGTTCAACAAACGCCTTGTTTAACTTACCCAAGATGAGGTATTTTTGAAGATATTTAACTTCTTATAGAATTGCTATCTGAATATCTTGCTGGATTCGCAAAGCATAAAACTGTATAAGAGTGCCTGNATGTCAACGCCTTCATATTTTTCTCTAAAAAAATTTAGAAAACTGTTTTTGAAAAGTTTTTTTGCTCGTAGCGGTAAATTATTACGAAATCTACAATGACCCAATTTGACTTCCCTGAAGAAAACAGTGCTAGAGAAAACTTTTAGGCTGAAAAGAATCGCACGTGCATTGTTTATCAAATTCTGCATTGAACGGGATTTCATTGTACCTTTAACGTGATACGAGGCCATGAGCTGCTTTGTGCTGTAAACATTTTGAAAGGATTGGAGTTTGCGTTAAACAAGACGCAGTTCACAA
>JGI24159J19872_10006709_pt1 | contig 15046 bp, 8 predicted proteins | sample Ectturendosymbi4_FD_19872 | JGI IMG/M metagenome (IMG submission 19872) | reverse complement strand
TAAATGCCACATCCTGTAGAAGGAGCAGGGCCCTGGCTATGCTGAGATGGGCCAGGTAGGTCTGAGATAGTCGACAGCGGTGCTGTGACCAGCTGGCGCACATTAGGCCCTCGATTGGAGGCAGGTGAGGGTTGTTGCAACCACGCAGAATAAGGATGATGCGTAATTTTACGTGAAATCGATTTCCTATCAAAAATTTGCTGATCGATTCCTTGCTTACACCCATCGTGGAAAGTACATACTTAATAATACTTGTGTCTCATTGTTTTCTCTGTTCCTTTTTTTCGCCATACTTACTATACTCCGTCTTAAACGTCATGTGTATGAGCATTTTTTGGCAAGTAACCGTGAAACCAACGCAGGTGGAGTTGTCTGAACTACTACAGGCTATTGCAGAAGAATGCAGGAAAATCATAGAAATGGACAAGAAGAGGGTAACATTATAGGGACTAGTGGACCTTATACTCGACGGCGTAAAAAAAAACGAAATTGTATTCTTAGTAAGCAGACATGGGGTAATCGTAATCGCCAATCGTAATCGATTACAGTTTTTTGAGTGATCGCAATCGATTGAACTGACCAAAAATGAGATGTAAACGTAATCGATTACATTACCAATTCAATCGTAATCGACGATTAATTTAGCGATTAAACATGGATTCTTCGCGCTAAGTCATTGCGCGATGAACCACGGTTTTGGAGGCTGGATTTCCCCTTTATCATCGGTTATAATTGTTAAGTCACAGTAGTGAAAATGTGACGTAGACAAGTGAATCCATCACAATTTACTTGCATAGGTAGACCGATTTCGCTTATTTAAACACATTTTCAGTTCTGTGGGTATAAAACTTAGCTAATATAAAACGTGCTAGCGAATGATGACATTGAAACAATTGTATAAAAACACGAACTGATGCTAGGAATAATAAGCAAGAGCGGGACAATTTAGCCTGGCTAAATTGACACTTCAGTAACAGAAAAGTTAGCCTTACATTACGAGGGTAGGTGTTGGTTTTATGTATATACATTCAAAGTGAACCCATATATATAAGTGCTGCAGTAGGCTATGTATACAATTAGTAAGGCAACCAACTTGTAACCAAAAAACTTAAAATTTTGACTTTATAATTTACAAAATGTGACCTTATTTTGACCTATCATTTTCCTGCGTTTGCTGCTGAAACGCGGAATACCAATCANATTAGAAAACAAGCCGATAAGTTAAAAAAAATCTGTATTCTGCTGAAATGAAACAAAAAAATCACAGTGTGAAAGAACTAACGACACTAGAGGTAACAAACCATGGACAAAAATCAATCCAAAATCACGACAGAAATATCCAGCGTCAGTAAATGTCATGAAGTCACTGCGGATGTTCAGCATTGTTATACTTAAACATCAAGGAATGCATCACATTATTGCTTTCAAAGTTTCTATATGCATAATGGTTTGAGCATTTACCAAACCAAGTACTGTAAGACCACGTTTCGTGCCTTACCTCATCTACTCTACTTAATATTCAATCGTCCAGTAGTGGCCAAAACAACACTATTACGTCAGAAGTCGCAAAAAAACATTGTTTCAGAATAGCAACCAGGCCCATAACCAGCTTGGGACACCAGGAGGGGCGAAGAGTTTTCCGAGAGGGGCTCAAATTTTTTGTACTATGTCCAATAGTTTCCAAATATATCCAACAAATTTTTCGAAGGGGGGCTTCGCCCCCTGGTTACGGGCCTGATTGCAACTAAACTTGCACAAGCAAATCAATGTGTATTGTTGCAGCTTTAAGAAAATATCGATAAAGGTAAAAACTCTGCTGCAAGTAAATTCGGACTTAAAAAATACTTTTTTTGACCTAATAACTTTGGAGTGGCTCATGGTAACAGCGTGAAATTTGGTTTGTGGACGTTACATAAACTTTGAAAAAGGCATATGGACTATTGGTTGCCTTAATAATAAGTACAGTAGTTTAACTTTTTCAGAGGAATAAAGTAATTTAACCAAAGCCGAAAGCACCTTTCCACAATGCTGATAACTAGCATGTCAAAAGAGATCTTCCAACAGGTAGGTTACTGGTAAAAAACTCAACGAAACCAGTAAGCTTTTGTTGATCGTTGACGTTTGCGCCAGATGACAGATGTGCAGCTGTATTGACATCACTGTTCATTTCATTTCAAATTAAACGATACAAAATGCTATGCTGGCTTGCAGACAATCCCAAGGTCATCGCACAGCTGAAAGCATCGCAACCTAGTTTGAAGAAATGGTCATCAATTTGGAAATTATTAACAAACAACTTTTCAAGGTTGTTGGACTAGTATTCAAGCCTGATAGATATTGTTTCACTGATAAAAGATTTGAAATGTTGATGTTTATCAACTGTAACAAACATTTTGAACATTGATTATTTTTCTTTAATAAATATTTAAAGTGTTTGTTGATTCTTGACTGCACAAATATCTGAGCAAACAATTAATGCGATGTTTCTTTTTTACAATTATTACTCCTTACCGATTCGTAATTTCGTTTATTGCATTCGTTCATATCTTATATTGCCTGAAAATACTTACATCGTACCATGCAAATGGGCTTTGTTTTCTTTCTGAGGGTGTCTCGCGACAAATGTAATCGCGACTACTTTCAATGTAATCGTAATCGATTACATTGTGATTTTGTTCATTCGTAATCGTAATCGAGCATGTGGCAAGAAATCGATTACATTTGGGTTGTAATCGCCCCATGTCTGTAAGTAAGTCTTACCAAGTTTCGTAATTCAGTGTTTTATAATTTTCTTTTCGTACAAAGCAGTTTTCATCGTGAATGTGATTAATGTACAAAAATTAATCTCTCGGATGAAGTTTTTACCTCAATCATTGTTACTATCGCCAATGGAATAGATATGAATATGTCATATGCATGACACGCACATGTCAGGATTCAACATGTGCATGTTTGAACGCGCAGTGTTAACTAATAACTACAGCAACTTGGCCTACACCTTGTTTCTATTATTTTTTCGATAAGATTTTTGACACTGTTGACAAAAAGGCCGGTATTTTTACAAATCACATCTGGCAACCCTCACTACCAGCTGTTATCCAGAGCTCCACCAAAGCCTAGCGTTTTTGTCTTAAACAATGTTTAAAACACTTTATTTCAACAAGTCAGCATTGTCTAAAGTTAAAGCAGCATTCCAAATGTTAAATGTGAAGAAACGAAATAACACAATAGTCTGTATAGCCAGCGCTTTGAAACCCATTTTCTTGTAAAACTTCATTGCTGCAGGCTGGTATACCGTTGTTCCCAAGACGATGTATTTGGCAGGTGAAGAGTCCCCAAAAATGGGTTGCGAAGCATGTTCCACAACTTGCTTGACCAAATTTTGAGCTAAGCCTGTTCCACGATGACTTAAATGAACAGACATCCTCTGAAAAAGTACAGCTGAACTTGGTGTTGATTCTTACAGCCCCTCGTAAATTTAAGCTGTTATAAGCAACGGCACAGAATTAGGAACGATGCTTCTAAACAGAAAGATCCAAATTTCACTTCGCCATGCTTTGGAGAACGGGCGCAAAACAATTGTAATTAGAGCGGTGTGGGAGTGGCAGGAACCCGCACTGAAGCTGCGGATCCCTAAACACGCACTTATTTTTTACGAATGTCAGAACGGCGTGAGTTAAAATGCTTTTGGGTGGTGGAGGGTTCCATACTTGCAGCTCATGCGCTTGTGTGGCTTCTGCATTTGGAAAGCAAATGTTAGTGAATTGTTAGATGAATCTCTGTCTATCGTTGCTGCATTGAGAGCTGGCCTAGAAATATGTTGAATGAATGGATATTTCGCTTCATTTTTACAGAGCTTCGTGGCTCCAAGCAACCATTGTTGTACATCAATGAGTCAAGGGCGTAACGAAGGGGGGATGATTTCCCGGGCGCTCTATCATTATGGGGGCGCCGAAAGGTACCAACAACGGCACAACTACTTTCATCAATACAGTACATTTGCTTCCGAAAGAACCTTAGGTTCGAAAATGGAGGCACCAAACTTGCTTCTTGCCCTGGGCGCCATCTAACCTCGTTATGCCCCTGCGATGAGTCGCAATGATAAATGCGCTGCAATCAGTAGTGTACCTGGGGTTTCCCGCGCCCGAGGACAAAGTCAGTTTGGGTGCCTCCACCCAGCCTGCTTGTGACTACATTGGGATTTTTTAAAGGTGTTTTAGAGACCCGATTCGGGTCCCTACAGGTCCATACCGGGTTCCTAACATTTTCCTTTAAAAAAACCTCGACTACATAGATGCGAAAAGTGAGTTCTGAGTAAAAGGGCTTCGAAAGCTGACATGCGCCCCGCATATACATTGTTTCTGGACCCGTCTGAAAATCCATGACTGTGACGTATCGGAAATTACGTGAAATTATCGTAGACTTAAGCTATCCCACTTTGAAATTTCAGTCACGATTCAACATTCTATCCCCACATTGAAATTTCAGTCAGGATTCAACATGTAAACTGTTGTATTGCGACATCCAAATTACTGTAATATGCAAAACGCGAGAAGTTCACTGATAATCTACAACAGGGGTGGACAATTAGCGACCCGCGGGCCACATGTGGCCCGCCACAGCGATTTCAGTGGCCCGTGGAAGCATTCAGGAAAAATCATCAAATCTGAAATTTCCTCCAACTTATCACAGAAAATTTTGGTGGTGAAGCTAACTTGAACCGAAGTTTGCTTCTATATTTCTATCGACTTGCCTCTATTTTTACCAGAGCATAGACGTGGGTCGCGAAGATTTTTTTAGGGTATGCAAATTTCATTGTAACGATATGTTTTACTTGTCGTTTTTGTCTTAGCACCAAATTTCAAATCATAAAATCTGGTCATCGCAATGAATTTGCTTCTCAGAGCAGCTTGCTTGTCGCACATACCGTAATTTACTAGTGCAGTTCGTAGCATCCTATAGTTACCAAATCAAATTGCACAATATGTTGCATAATAGGATTGGCAATATGCATCCGAAGTCGCAACCTGAAGAGCAGATACGTTAGACCGCCGTTGTGCAATCCAGTCTGTTAGTTTTATCAACCAGAATCCTGCACGTCTATTGTCGAAATCCGAGGTGAAGAAAACCACAAGCGGCATATTGCTTGTGTCAACTGACGCGTTTGGTCGTATTCTTTGATATCATCAGCTTATTATTGTGAAGTTGCAGCCAGCAGTCATAATAGAAATATATTATACCTGTAATAGTATTATGATACTTTCATTTATATTCCTAACATGGACAAGAACGCAAGTATTTTGAAGAGCATTTGAAATTTGGCTTAACTTCCATAGCTGCAAAAAGCATAGATAAGCCACAGTGTGTTTTGTGAAAAGTTGTTCTCAGTGCTGAGTTTGTGACACCTTCGAAGTTCATACGGCATTTAGAGACAAAGCCTTCCAAAACTTCACAAATAATTTATTCTAGTTTTAAACCAATTGTTGTCTGAGAAAGCCTACCGGCAGTTTATTATTGTGTGTTTGCAGTGAACATTCAGGAAGAAATGTATTGCAGCATTATAAAGACTCTTAGTGCTTTGCCTATGAAACCTTCGAAGATGATACGGCATTTCACGCCAGAAAAGGTTTAGGATTCTTCCGACGCCATGGGGCAAGTTGGACACGTCAGAGACATCTTGCAGGAAGTTTTTACTACGAACACAGGCTTTGTATGAAGTCGTACTCGACTTTGCCAAGCACAAAAAAACTCACACGATTGGGGAAACGCTTGTGAAAACCTGTTTGTTGAAACAGTAAAACTACTTCTTGGAGAAGCTAATGGGGAAAAAATGAGACGAATATCCCTTTCCAGCGATGCTATTCAGAGAAGCGTTTCAGATATGTTGGAAGATGTGAAAGACCAGGTGATAAATGAAATGAAAGCATCTCCAATGTTTCATTTTCAAGTGGATGATTCAACACATGTTACTTCATGTGCTCAGTTGCTTGTTTTCGTTAGATATATTCATTCAGGAGACATCAAAGCGGAGTTCCTGTTTTGTGAGAAACTGCAAACTACAGTACACAAGTGCAGATGTTCTGGAGCAGTAAACCTTTTTTATTCTGTAGAGTTGCAGTCGAAATATGTTTGTGGGATTTGTACTCATGGAGCTTCTGCAATGACGGGATCACGTTCAGGCTTTCATAAAAAGGTCGAGAACTTGCTTCTGAAGCAAAAGGTACACGCTGTGTCATTCACAGATGTGCGCTTATTAGCAGAACTTTACCTACTCCTCTGAAAAATGTGCTGGATTCCACGATAAAAATAATCAATCACAGTAGAACTCGTCTAATTCGTCACTTTTTCGTCGGTCCCGGCAGAATCCCTATCTTTTGTGTACATTTCTGTTCATCTAATTCGTCATTTGCAGTTTCGCTTTAGATGTCTAAGCAGCTAGTACGTGTGGGAATTCAAACAAATTAAGGATCTCTATATGAGATTTGTTACACCTTGCAATTTGTTTATCGAATTTATACACGAGGTTCGAAGCGCGACCCGACTCCATATTGAGAGAACGCGGAAAAGTTTATTAAAGATTCAAAAGGTGCTTGATTGAATGGAGGAGTCCAGATAGAGCAGAGGAATTAATTGTTGTATTCAACCATAACGTCATAAACTTGCATTTTACTGCAAACAAGAGCACTATGTTTTCAAGTTACTATGATAAAGTATACGAGCTTCTATGATAGAGTTTTCACCTGTTTGCATACTTCGTCACTTTTTTCTAATCCCCTTGAGGTGACGAATTAGGCAAATTCTACTGTAATACCCTGAAAAGTTAACAGAAAATAAAAGAATGACTGCTATGTAATGCTTTGCTTGTAATTAACTAACTTCAAAGAAAAATTTTTCTTGCTTTTGCTGCTGCAAATTTATCGATTATTTCGTCAAAAATCTGATATAATTTAAACGTGTCATATGTATTAATAGCCAAAGAAACATTTAAGGTCAGTGACGCTCCGTGAGAAATTCTAGGTTAGCAGTTATGTGACCTTAATTCAGACGATCATGCCCATGGAGATCCTTGGTTTATAGGTCGTCTTATACAAAACACGTGGTAACTGAACAGATACGGTGACTGGAAAGTTCACAATAACGCTGGTGCACAGTTGCAATTAGAATCTTACAAAAGTAATCAGCATTTATTTAAATATCCCACAAATAAAAATCATCATAACTACCCTCAGAACCACATCAAATCTATTTCAGCATGAAGTTTGTCAAACCATCAAAACTCAAAAATTTTCCTAAACATCAGATCTGTTGTCGGAACAACGTGCTGTAATTTTCATCATTGCTCTACAGGGCTCTCCAAACTTTTTTGCCCGAGGGCCGGACATCTTACATAATGTAATTGCTTCGCGAAATGTTACATTCTGCCAAATCAACGAATTTATCGTGGTTGTATTATTTTTCCTTATTTGCAAAATGTCTTCGCGGGCCGAATTTGGCCCGCGGGCAGTTTGGAGACCGTGCTCTAAAAGCATGTGTACTAGTGATGAGCATTGGACTGGACTACAACGATTTTTTTGGTTTTGGATTTGATCCAGACTGCAAATTGTTTCAGAAATTTAGGTTCAGGACCAGATTTTGACTGAGCTAATAGAGAAGAATTGCGGCATTTTGGTGTTAAAAAGCTGTATTTTGTTAAGTTATTGAGCTTGGACTTTACACTTTAAAAAATGTTCGAACTATGGTTGGACTTGGACAGAGTTTTAAAAATTCAGGACTGGGTTTCGATTGCAACATGTGACAGTCCGCTCATCTCTGATGTGCACTGCGTAGTAGCAAACTGTGAACGCCGGATTCTCGTTGTGAATTTGTGACGCAACTATAGAAAGAGGACAAAGTCGGAAAGTTCACAACCCTGGCTGTTTGAAAGCATTGTGACGCAGCAGTGAGTCAAAACACATGTGGGCGCTGATTGCTGAAGCTCCACCTTAAGTCCTCGCTTTGCGAACCTTGGTGAGTTTGACAGTAGCCGCTGGAATTCGACAATTTGTATATCGAAATTATTAGCACCCGCCGACATTTGACATTTCGTAATAATGCACGTTAACATTCCGACCGCAATTTCGCCCCCTAAAACGCTGCACCCGGGGTCAGATGTCTACCCTTACACCCCCGTAGTTACGTCATTGACTCCAATATAAGTATCACCCACTATGTAAGCCAGCAGGCAGAGGAATCGACGCGCTTTTGCTGTCTATTCTTCCTGCAGTAAGCTGCTTTTCTTTCGAACAGCCGAACAACCAGATCAGCAACGGTAGCTGACGCTGTGCTATGAAAAATGTTATGAAACCCTTTTGCTGTAAGATCTTCAATGTGTATTTACAGCGTTGCTTTGTTTTTTAAAAGCTGTTTTGGGTCTTTGCCTCCAAACGCCTTATCTTCTGCGGAGATGGCGTAATAATGACGTCATTATGGAAATTACATCCAAGAACCACTTCTGTTATTACGCATGCGGTTTTATCGGGCATGTAATCCAACATGCATTCAAATAAACTGCTGAAATAACCAAACTTAATTTAAAAAGTAAAAAACAGTCGTTATTTTGAGAAAACATTTATAAAAAGCCAGCATCGTCGCCAGAAAGTCTTCAATAGGGTTATGTAGGGGGGCTTGACATTCTGAAAATTTGACAAAAACTCCACTGACCTATAGTGTTTCATGTTTCAATTTAGGGGGGATGAGAGCTTTGTTTGAGGGGATAGCCCACAAAAGCCCCCGTAGCGACGGGACTGAAAAAAAAAGATCTTAAAGTGCCCGTAAAAGTTCCTTAACCCATGCTCGCAAAACAGCATGTTTTTCGTGTATTCCTGGTTGATCGCTCAATTATTTTCTTTAACCATATCTCAGATTTCTATGGTGAAAGTTAACGTTGTACCGCGATACGCACTTCGTGAGACGCAAACAGACGTTATCTTGAAAGTGACCACGCAGTGCGTAGCTGGAAAGCACTGGATGGTGACTGTTTGTTCGAAGCAGGATTTTCGGCTGCAATGTTTGAGCTATAGAGCCGGAGGAAGAGGAAGGGACCGCGTATCCCCGGCCGGGAGTATCCTGGTAAAAAGGGGCCCCCAAATCTGACTGAATACCTTTCTTACGGCGTATAACAGGGGTGGCCAACATGCGGCTCTTCGAACCTTTGCATGCGGGTCTCTGAACTTTCCGAAAAATTACACATTTGTTTTCTATTTCTATTGCAAAGTGCAGAAATATTGTAAAGTGAAACTGTGGTAGCTAGCGTGCGGTACAGTATTACTTTTGCAAGTCGTTCAAAAAAGAATTATTATGATGTCACAGAAGTGTAGGTTGCAAATAAATTTGTGCTTTTAGATTTCAATGTTGCGGCTCGTAACTTGGGTTTTACCATATGCGGCTCATACATAGAGCATGTCTGGCCACCCCCGGCATATAGACACACAAGGACTGAACTCACCAAGAACTCATTTCACGTGTTTCTCCTTTCAACATTCATATTTAAAGAAATTGATCTTCCCACGACCCACGGGTTCTTGTTATTTAAGCCAACCATTGCGAAATGTATTGTGGATAGCTTCGTTGTCAAGCATTTGCCTTGGTAAGCTGGCAGCTGTGTACGTAACGTTGCTGAATCCAAGATGATTGTAAGCATTTTTAGTATAGTCTAGTGAGAAATTATTCAGGAAAGTTGTAGACAGTGGCGTAACAGGAAGTTTCAGCCAGGGTGGGAAACATGGCTGAGGAAAGCGCACTAAGGTTTGACTCCCTGGCTAAATCCTCTAGTTACGCCACTGGTAAGAGTTAAATTGCTGCGCCAGTTGCGTGGGATACACGTAGGCTACTGCAACAACTATAGAACATTAATTGTTTGACGTTAACAAGGCATTGTTGTTGTCATTATAGGGTTTTTGACAAAATTCTACCTTTATCTAACTACGAGGAAGAGTGACTTCTTTTGAAATCTTTCTGAATTACTACTATCTAAGTACGTGCTTATCATGCCTGCTTCGTTTTGACGTGATGTTGTACTCTAACTTGGGCAACGAAACTTCTGATGCGGGCCCTATCAAATGTTCAGTGTTTACGCGGGTCGCAGGTTCCCCGCCCCTGGTTTATGACATTAACAATTTAGGGTTGCGGAGTCGGAGTTAAAATGTCCGACTCCGACTCCTAGCTTCAAAAAATTTACCACTGAAAGGGGGCTCAAGTCATCAAAACGAAGTTTGCTGATCACTCAGTAGCGCAAACAGAATGAGGACGAAGAGGCCATGGCCCTCTTGAAACAAACTTGCTAAGATTTTTAATGCTGCTTTATACCAATTTTCAATTGTCAGAAAATAGAACAGTCGGACTCAAAACGACGTTACGGACTGGCCCCTCCCGAACAAAATTCTTGGCTGCGATCACTGCTGTACGCAATACTGTTGGACGGAGCTTCAGCAAGTTGACGTTAATCAAAACGTTTCACAGATCAACCATGACCAATGAAAGACTGACAAATCTGGCAATCATTTCTATTGAAAGTGACACTGCAAAAACATTAGATACGACCGAGTTGACAAAAACTTTTACATCTTTGAAAACTTGGAAAAAGTCATTTTCCTGGCTCGAAATATAGCAAATGCTGATGTCTGTCTGCTTTATATTTTGTGATGATGCTGTAGAAACATGCTTTTACAAACATTTGTTAAAATAAATCGTTGTTCGTTTGTGTAAACATTTTGTATTAAATGTAATATATTATATATTGGGGGCCCCAAAGTCCAGACTTGGGGGGCCTTAACCACCTAGCACGGGCCCTGGCTTGAACACGATGTTTNACACAAGTAAGCGAATTCACCGCACAGAAAAGCANTGCGATGCAAAATCCCACATTTGACTACAAGAAACCGAGTGATAAAAACTATCAAGCGTAGGAAAGAAATATTATGATTTTTATCTNACAGACGACCGTTTTAAGACCTGTAGGTGAAAANATGTAACGAAATCGACTATTGATGCATGTCATATCTATGGGCGTCGGAAGCATTTTTTACAGGGGGGGCACTAGAGAATTTTTCCGAAAGTTTTGTAAGGGCGGCCAAAAGTGGTTAAATTTGTTTTTTCCCACTCGAAACTAAGAAAACAACCTTTTTTTGTTAAAATTTTCGAAATCCAGAGGGGGCCTTCCTGCCTCCCCCTTCCGACGCCCATGGCCATATCTGGATTCACATCGTGCCTTTGTAGTTTTAAACACTGCGCTGTTTCCACCAATCAAACCTTAAGATATTTCAATAAAACAGCAAATTCATAAGCGTTCAGTCAAATGAGATCTGCGAAAATGATGAAACTTTGGCCTTTCCCAATTTTTTCACTCGCCATGTTTTCATTGAGAAAAGCAGTGAAATTTCCTCACTTTTACAGAAGATATTTAGGAAATCTGAAAAAGCTTTGCAAGCATCTAGGCAACATGGCAGTTAGACGTTTTTATTCATAGATGCAGTTTAATTATAATGCTCTTTTATGTTGGAGCGTTCGTACTCACTCTAAGTTCCACAGAACAATGCACATCTTCCGGGTTGATAAAGGCGTGATAAACATCGTTAGGAATATGGGCACCAACAGTTCCAACTATCTGTGCCCTTTCTTTATTTGTAGCTTCTGTTTCTGCCACCCAGAAGTTAGTTTCTGTGCTGGACAAATACCGTTCTTTGAAGCTGCTCAGGTTTCCCAGCTCATCCATTTCTTTTGGGATCAGCAAAAATTTTAACAGTGCTGATGCTAGAAAACAAAGCTTTTTGTTTGTGGTGGTTCTTCTCCGGATATTTGTTGACTTACGTTTTTTCATTTTTCTACCCACACTGAAACTAAAACGGAATCTATTAAATAGCGAAGAAGCAATAAATTAAACAGACCCAACGATATCAACTTGAACCCTTGCATTTGAGATTCACAGACAGCAAAATTGTCAAAAGTTTTTTATTTCATTTTACTTAAACTGCATGCGGTTTCAATTGTTAAAAGGTCAAAATAGTAAAACAATTAAATAAGGTTCAGCCTAAAACCATTGGCGGGGACACCACAGCAGGCCCGTCGCCAGGATTTAGCAGCAGGGGGACCACGTGTTTAAATGCAGCAACCGGGGGGCCAAACGTGAAATGGGGGGGCCGGGCACCACTGGCCCCCCCGCTGGGGACGGCCCTGCACCACAGGAAAAATGATCAAGCAACCAAAAGCACACTGAGGGCAAAATTCCATTCAGAAGGGCTTACCTGCACCAACTGTCGCACCGTTGCTCTAGCTAGGTTCAACGCACAAGTGTGAGTGATAGCTCTGAATTTGATGGTATTTACACCTTGTAAATGCACAGTATATTCTCAGCTGCATTGTCAAGCTTTAATTTAATTTGGAGATCGTCAAAAAGAAAGCAATGCAAGATATCAAGTAATCAGTCTCCACAAAGGTGACGCACTTGAATCTATCATGAAATGTGTTAATAGGAAATCGAATTTACGTAACTCTACTTACCTTCACATGAATCAAAACCCGACATGTGCAAACTATGATATTCATGCGGCGACTTGTGTGATATGCTATCAACAGTATGTTGGCCAAACAATAAAGAAATTTTCCATGTAATGGCCAGTGCAACGAGGTAGGCCTACTTGGAACAAATCGGATGAGAGGGATGATACGGACCAAACGGCCTTATTGCAGCACTATACAGTGTTCAATGGCATCATAAACAAACCACCAATTTATGACCCTTACAAAGTAACTTTTGTGGAACAATCCAATTTTGACCCTCTGGATACCTGTGATGAGAAGTGGTTTCACAAACTCAACACAAAATTAATAACCAAAGCATGATTCTTCCTGGTGTGAAACAATTATTGTACCTCTTTGCTATGTTCATTGATTTTTACCATTCAGCTTCACCCATTACCACATACGTAGTATTTTTAACCGATTTTTTACTTCCCTTCACAACGTTTAGTATGTAAAAGTCAACCTTAGAGTATGTCTGTCACCCTTACGACCGCCTTTCTGCTTCCGCATTCTACTAAAGCAGGAGTGTACAACCTTTTGCTATTGCCGGCCGTATTACTTTTATTTATATGAAGTACGGCCGCCAATGAGTTCGAGTTATATTAACGAGATACTGCCAAGTGTCAACCAACACATAACACATTAAAACATGAATTGCGTATTCATTCTATAACTCTTTGTGACATCACGATCCAGATTGTTACGCATCGTGTCGACTCATTTTCTTGCCTTGCGTTTGTTTTGCTTCACTATACACCAGCATGACCGCCAAATCTTATATTTTAAATTACACGTGGGCGGCAGTGTTGCCAACTTATATATATATATACCAAATTTGAAAAATTTGGTACATTTTCAAAGTGCTTGGTATATAATTTTTTGATTTGGTATATATGAAAAATTTGGTATATATTTGGTATATTTTTGTCCGAACGTTAAGTTGAGATTTTAAACCAGTATATTTGGTTTATTACAATGTGAAAACAGAGAAACCGATTGTGGTGTTGAAGCTATATAAAAAAGTTGAGCGATTTTGCTTAACGTGGGAGTAAGCATGCACTTTGAGTAAGTGGAAAGCGAGATTCGAAGAGATCTGAGATGTTCTGGAAAAACTGAACGAAGCTGTAGGTATGCGCTTTTAGACAGACAATGCATTCAAATGTGGGAAAACTGCGTACGAGAGTGGCAGAAGATTTAGCAAAGAGCGGCTGATAGAGCTGGAGTGACTTGCAAAGAAGTACTCAGCTGGTGCTGTGTATCCCTTCTGCTAACTGTGCAAAAAGATAATTGCCAGCTATTACACAGCATAATAATATTGTGGACCACAAAACAAATGAAAATGCACTGTGTTGGATGGATGAATTTTCTAGTGGCTAATCAATCTGTCACTGCTAAACTAAGAAAGTAGAAATTGAGCTTGCAGCATCTCTATGATGGCACTACACAACGCAACTGTTGATCATATACGTGAAACAATAAAAAGTCATTGAAAAAATAGCATTAAATTATATGTTTTTGTTATAGATATAAATTTGGTATATTTTTAGATTAGATTTGGTATATTCTTTGCAAGAAGAGTTGGCAACACTGGTGGACGGCCGCAAATTTCATTATCGAAGGCCGCATGCGGCCGCCGGCCGCAGGTTGTGCACCGTTAAACTAAAGCTTCGTTTTGAGTCATTGCAGCGTGATGCCATAGGTATGGTTTTGTTGCATTGTAATTGGCGCCAGAGAGTGTTTCAGTTTCAGCAAAACTAATTTTGAGAACGGCGTACAGTATTTGCAGTGTTCACATATTGCAGCTTGTGTTTTGATTTGTTCATTTTAGTCTTGAGTTTGTTTGCTTTCTCTGGCTTTGCTTTAGCCCTTCAGATTTTCACACGTATACACTGCTTGCAGATTTCAGGACTGATTAAGGGTATGAGTAACGTGAAATCGATTTCCTATTAAAAAAATTTGCTGATTGATACGATTGCGGTGCCTTTGTGGACACTAATTACTTGAACTCCTGAATCGCTTTCTTTTCGAAGAGCTCCAGTATAAATTAAAGCTTTCCCATGCGTCTGAGAAAATAATGCGCATTTACAAGCTATAGGCTAAGTACCTTGAAATTCAGTTCATCAGTCAACTTGTGTTTTCAACCCGGAGACTGGTTGCTTGCAGACACGGGGCAATTACATCATAAACGTAATCAATTACGATTAATTTCCACATGCACGATTACGATTACATTGGAAGTAATCACGATTACAATTGTCTTGAAATATCCTCAGAAAGAAAATAAAGACCATTTTCATGGTTTGATGCAAGTATATTTTCACACAACGTTTGTCAGAGATTTCAAAATTGCTGAATATTTCTTCGAACTGGGTTGCAATGTCTTCAGATGTGTGGTGACTAGGGCAAGTTTTTGTTGCAGTAAAAAAGTGAGAAAGTTGCATTTATTTTCAACGAAAGTTGCATTTATGCGCAGGAAGTTGCATTTATGCGC
>JGI24159J19872_10006708_pt1 | contig 15047 bp, 10 predicted proteins | sample Ectturendosymbi4_FD_19872 | JGI IMG/M metagenome (IMG submission 19872) | reverse complement strand
AAGAAGCCGAAGGGCGAAAGTCGAAACAAATAATGCCTAGATCCGCACGGACTGGGGAGGCGCTTCTTTAGTCCAGTCGGTAAGGCGTTGGCAATTTGGCTGAAGATTAGTTCTCTCCCTGGGAATCATGATAGTTCGATTCCCGGCTTGAATTGGAACAGGCGGGCAAAAGTTCCTCTTCAAATATGCATATTGTGTCAACAAACGTCGCCAAAACGTTAGTTTGGAAACATAAATATGACGTCAGATTGTAACGTCACAAACAGAGCACACCAAACAAATGACCACCATATGCCACTGAATGAACCCCCCATAAAAATTTTCTGCGTGCGCCAGTGGTGTGCAAAACAACCAGTAGTGCCAGGCCAAATGCACATAACCAGATTGGTCCACGGGCCCAATCTGGGCCCGCTGTTTACTTACCTTATGACCACGGGTCTGTGGGTGAGACAAATCGCTGGCCGCCTACTGAAGATTAGCAATAGGCCTACTCTTAACCTGCGTTCTCTGTGTGTTTGTTTGATAAATCGTTATTGTTTCACGAGGTGTGAACAGCACAGAGGTTCAGGTTTAGTCAGAGTTGCAGTTGGGCGCTGAGCCTGATAACAGTTATGTCGATATTTCGCTGGTTAAGACTAATTAACTGGACTTTTTTAACGTAACCAGGCAACAGTGAAGCCTCATGCAGGGCCACGATCTGCGAACCTGATAACACGCCCAATCTTCATGTCAATAATCTGACATTAAGATTTACAACCGTAATACTTGCTTGTGGAGCAATAGGGTCTGGATAAAGAGAATACCAGGTGCGGGTGAACTGGCGTGGTCATAAGGTAAGTAAACAGCACACTATGCTTTTTTTAATTTAGGTTTGGACTTTTCCGCGGGCCACAAAGCCAGATCCCGGCCACTTTTGGCCCGCGGGTTATCGGTTGCACACTCCTACCGTATCTAATAAGTTAACTATGGTTTCTCTTCCAACAACACCATCACGTGGCGCATCCAAGAACTCTCAGTCGATATTCTGAAATAAACCATTGCTCCTGCAAAGCGAAGTGGAAATCTTATTTCAGAGTTAGGCGAGGCTACAGCTTTGGGAAACGATGCACAGTTCTTGGTGTTTTTGCGATACCGTGCGACTGAGGACTACCTGGAACAATTTTTCTTTTGCTGTCCACTTGCCAAACATACCACAAAAAAAGAAATGTTTGGGAAAGTAGATCCCTCCACCAAGTAACATCAGCTTTCGCGCACTCACTGCGTGTCTGTTTGTATCGATGGTGCTTCGGTCACAATAAGAATCAGTTCAAAAAGACTTTATTATCTTATGAAAAAGGAAAACTAAAATAGTTACGTAATTATTGTCTTCTTCGCCTAGAAGAAATCAGACAGAGAAGAAATTTAAGAAGATCTGACAGTTTTTAAATGATGTGGAAAAAAACACACTGGACGCTAGTGGCAAAGAAAACACTGGCGAGATGGATAAAGAATACACTGGACTTTTATTTCATTTTAACATTCGTTGGTTCATGAGCAAAGCTTCTGGAGAGAGTGGCCCACGCAATGCCACCGATGCTTTATTAAAAGAACAGAATCATAATTTTGCTGAACGATTCATCAACATCAAGTGGATTGGCAAATGTTCTTAGGTGATTTTTATACGTTTGAATCAGTTAAACAGCTCCATGCACGGAAAAGGTAAAATAGTTTTAGATGTGTCCACGACATCGTCGCGTTTAAAAGTAAAATACAGTTGTTGATCCATCGAATTGAAAATGGAAGAATATCTGCGCTTTCGGCAGTAAACGCATTTGTAGAAGAGGTAGAAATTGGTTTCTGCTGCATTCGCCAAATCTTTCTTGAGCGTCTAATTACATCTCGCCGAGATGGATAAATATATCCCTTCTCACAATTNCATAAAAAATATGCGAAGCCCGTTGGAGGTGCCAGAGCAACAGACATATTGTGACGTACATTACATTGCTGAACCGCTGATTGAGCTGCAAAGTCGACAGCTGTGGCGTCTGATTAAGTTTTGAGTGGATGTCCAGACAATAGATCCAAATCTTTCTGAGGTGTGTCGGCAGGCAACAAAAGTTCTTTTACTTTTTCCAGCTGCATACCGTTGTGAAGCTGTTTTTCAACGATGTGACTATTTTAAAAAGCAAGCGCTGATACCAACTTCAACCAGAAAACGACATCAGGTGATGTGCGTTGACGACCACAAGCCCTTATTTCGACAAACTGGTGAAACAAACTCAGAGACAAGGTCCTCAATGAAATTTTTGAATGTGGGCGATAAACCGAATTTGCTAAAACTAGTGTTTGCATCATTTTCGTAGTCTTAGTCTATCCAAGGGCGGATCCAGCCAGTAATTTTAGGGGGGCAGCGATTTCAGTAGTAGCTGCTTGGTAGTAGGGTTGCCAGATGTATTTTGTAAAAATACCGGCCATTTTGTCAACAGTGCCTGACCCAGATCCAAGTTTTGTCCTAATTCTAAGCTGCACAGGTAAAACAAAGGCAATTAGTATCATTAAGCCACAATTTGCCCTTATTTTGGCTGGCTCATTTACATTTCGGTGTGTGTATGACAATCGCACGAAGATTGCGTCAGCAGCAGCAAATAAAGTTCGCTGAAGCAACTGGCCTGACAATATTCACTGCTAGAGTCATTACAATTTGAGAAAATCGGCGTGTTAGTTCTTTTTTAAGTTCCGGCACATTATTTATTTTCGAAATACCGGCCTCGAGCACTGATTTTCAAAATACCGGCCTTTTACCGGCTTCTGCTAAATTAGCAGTAAAATACCGGCCATCTGGCAACCCTATTTGGTAATCAAGCTGTGGCGTAACTGACGGGGGGGCAGGGGTCCGCGCCGCCCTCCCTGGCAGGCAAAATGTAAAAAATGGGCCCCCCTGTTAGCTTGTATTTCGGTAATTAGTATTCTTTTGATTTTTAGCAGGTTTTTGTTTTCAGCGTTTTTCAAAAGTTTCTCGGAGTGTTTTCCGGTGATTTCGGGTGTCAGTACGGGCGAATCCAGTTAATCGCATAACCAATTTGCCAAGTTTTTTTGTATATGTTTAACCGGAATATGCGACTATCTGTAGTAGACAAATATCCGCAAGTTGACCACCTAGCGACACAGGGGGCCCAAAATCCAGTCCCGTGGTCACGGGGAGGCTTTTCATGTTAGCTCCTCAAGCAAGGCTTCAACCAGAGATGAGCACGGATCAGGACTGGATCGGACTGAGAAAATTTTTGTTGTTTTAATGTGATTATTCTGAACATATCAAAATTTAAGTTGTGATCTGTTTCACAGATTTGCTAAATATTAGTGAACATTTTGCAATCAAGGGCAAAAGCTCTGTTGGGACAATTTTGCAATTCGTATTGTATACACCATTGTCCACATATAACGTTGAGTTCTGGTAGCAACGTGAACATAGTTGAGTGGTTCGTGTCTATGCCTGCTGTGCGCATGTTCGGTGGTTCTTTTCTCACCATTTCCTTTGGCTTAGCTAGTAGAGATTACACCTTTGATATGAGTGCTTTATATGTACTTTTTCAAAAATTTTAGGTTTAGGGTGTATGTTTAAGTTTCAGTTTAAGGTTTACATTTAGGGTTTAGGTTTAGGGATTAGTTTTGGGTTTAGGTTTTGGGTTTAGGTTTTGGGTTTAGGTTTTGGGTTTAGGTTTTGGGTTTAGGTTTTGGGTTTAGGTTTTGGGTTTAGGCTTTGGGTTTAGGTTCCAGCTTAGGTTTTGGGTTTATAGGTTTTGGTTTTAGGTTTAGGGTTTTAAGTCATGTAACAAGGACCTTACGCCAATCCAAGGGTATCATCCTTGTCACTTGACCAATCCAAGCAGTCGGATTCTCCTAATGGCAAAATAACTCCAACAGTGCTTTTCCTTCTGATGCCAAATAGACATTTCTTTGTTAAATTTTGGAAATGCCGAAAAGCTGTGTCTATTGTGCCTCATGAGGCAAAAGCACTGCTGGAAGTATTTTCCCTTCAGCCAGTCGTATTTGGCTAAACGCAAAATACCTCCAGCAGTCATTTTGCCTCATGAGGCAAAAGAAAAATGAATGATTTTACATTGGCAGATCAGGACTGTATCGGACTGATGATTTTCAAAAATTTTGCAGATCAGGACTGGACTCGGACTGAAAAATTTCACAGTCCGCTCATCTCTGCCACACAGTTTCCTGCTATTGCCGACATTGATAAGTGACTCTGGATCTGGGTCCGGTTTATCACAAATTTTTAACTCAGGGCTCGGATCCGGTTCCGAACGAAAAACGTAGAATACTGCCGGAGGTCGACACTGGCACTCCAGGTCCATGGTCACTCCTGGTCGACTACAGCCCACCGGATACGCTCCGTAGCCACCTTTGGCTGTGGTGCCAGGTTATTTTGCAAAAATCAGCAAGTAAATCTGAAAAAAGAACTCAAATAAGTAACTTACCCGAAAAACAAAGACCAAAATGCGTTTGGTAGGAAAATTGAACAAAACAAAAAGCCAGCGTATAAATTTAAACAAAACCAGGGTGGCAAATCCGAAAATACAAGCAAAATATGACTAAATTTACCAGTGATGTGCCCGAGTCATTTTTGTCGAGTCAGAGTCACAAGCCCTTCGAGCCAGAGTCATCTGAAATTTATTCGATTAGAGTCAGAGTCGAGTCACAAGAACTGTCGAGTCACATCGAGTTATTGGTTTGCAAGCTCGAGTCATATGAAATTTCACATTTTTTCTATGACTTTTCTTGCTATGAAATGGTGCCCAACATGCTATGAAATGGCTCCCGATAAGCTAGAATATGGCATCCAATGTTGTTTCAGCAATTTTGATTGCTGGTTATTTATACCAGAGGTGATTGGAGTCGCATGTTTTTACTCCTGCTCTTGTTCCAACAAAAGTGGCTCCTGCTCCAGAGTTCATTGTAAATTTACACTCCAACTCCTGTTTACACTCCGAAAGCTTGAAAGCAGAGTCTATTTTGCCACATGAGGTAAAATAACTGTTTGAACTACTTTGCCTTTAGCCAATATGGATGAGTATTGTCATGCTTTTAGTGCTGGCAAGCAGGTAGTGGTTTCTTGTCTATGTTGGTCAACAGGTTTTCCCTAACTTTAAATCCTAACTCATTTTGCATTGGTGTATTGTACATCTCATTTTGCCTCATGGGGCAACATATGCACAAGGCTACCAAACTTGAAACCAAGAAATAGAATCATAAGGTGTTCTCATGTGAACCAAATCTCATTTGACTCTTTCAGGTCTGACCTAAACTAAGTCTTGTTTAACGTCTTCATTTAACTCTTTGTGATTTAGGCGCAAGCACAATGAAACAAGAACAAGACAACTGCTGCTATCTTTTCATCTTAGCCTCTACAAATAAAGCCACGTTGGCTACATTGAAAACACTTCATACCACCTTATTCACACAATTAATTTATTTCTCTTATTGTATTTGAACTTGCAAGATGATAATGGCATGTTTAAGAATAGCTTGAACTGCATTTATGCTGGCTTAACTGAAACTGCACTGCTGTTTGCGTTGCTGCATTGTAAAGATACATATTACATGCATTACAGTTGTTGTCGACTACATTTCACTGAAAAGGTGAGAGAGGGTCCGGTCGATTGCCGGGGACAGTGAAATGTAGAAGGCATTGCACTGTTCTATTTCACTTTGTAAAGGTAGGTTTTTACTGTGTAACGAGATTTTCACTGTGTAAAGAGATTTTCTCTGTGTACATTTCACTGTGTAAAGGGAGACAGTGAAATGTCTTCTACATTTCACTGTTCTATTTAAATAAGAGCTGATGATGCCTACATCGTAGGCTAAATATATACTCTGTAAGGTCTTAAAGTGTCTGATTCTTTGCTGAGAAAGGATCTCTTTCCACAGACACATTTCACTGAAACTAACAACTTGTGAATACTGCTCAAACCACGATCCAGCAAAGAGGTGAAAACTTCCACCAACTGACGTCCTGTGATACAGAAGTTGAGCATAAGCTATGCACCAATCAGATCAGAACACAGACCTCCAGTCTGCCACCCTCCCTCACCCTCAACAGCCTGAACTAATGACTGACCAATTTATTGAAGAGAATAGAGCGAATGTATTAATCTAACAATTAGCCGTTCAGAGAAAGTTTAATAACAAAATCGATTGTCCGACTCCTGTACAAACTAAAATTCTCACTCCTGCTCTGGGTGCGGTTTTCATTCAAAAATCCGACTCCAGTTCCTGCTCCGGCTTCGACAAAAATCGTAGACTCCTTCCGGAGTCCACTCCGGCGCTCCGCCTCCGTGATCACCTCTGATTCATACCTAAGTTTTTTCAGATTGAATGTTACTTGTCTCTTTCACTCTCAGTCATTTCAACAAGTCAAGCAGAAATGGCCGGAGTCACTATTTCAGAGACTCCGCTTTTGTTCCAAAATTTTTGAATCCAGGCCCGGATCCGGGTCCGGCAATTTAGAGAATTCAACCCCTGTTCAGACTCCGGCTGCAATCATCGATGCAACTGTAATTCTCCCATGTTTTACTTAAGAAATGACCACACAGACTCCTGCTACTGCCGAAATTGAAAAGTGACATCGAACCGGGTTCGGATTCGAAAGAAAAACGCAGAATCTAACCGGAGTCGACTCCGGCACTCCGGGTCCGGTACCACCTCTGAAGTCTTGTTAATACTATCTGAAAGTGTTTTCATCTCTTGGTTAGCGTTGCATTGAAAGTTCGATTCACCACGAACGGGATATGTGTGAAAAGCAACACCCATGCATATGTGGCTTGAACAAGCAGATATAGAATGAGCATGACGTGCGATCTCAATTGTTGCTTGCTGCAAGTGTGAAGCTTTGTGCACTTGGCATTCAGGTTTTCCAATCGCAACAACGTGGTGCTGCTAAGCAATGATAGAGTGACTCGAGTCAATGACTCGACTCGACTCGAGGCAGATTTTTTGGTGACTCAAACTTGACTCGAGTCACGTTGAAAAAAATGGTGACTCGACTCGGCTCGAGTCAAATTTTTTACAGAATGACTCGATTCGACTCGATTCAGATCCATTTTTACAAAATCTCTGAGTTCCTGTTGGAAAATCCCACTTTGTTTGCACATAAAGAAATGAGCAACTCTTTGCTTCAGTGATGATCAAGATTAGTGCAAAGATTCTGTTTTGACCGTCTAGTTGTGCTGTGTTGCATGTTAAGGATCAGTTGTGCCCAACTTGCACATAGGCAGACCTGAGACTTTGTTTTCACTGAGTTGTCAGCAGGTCACAATATATTAACACCATATCGAGGTTTAATATAGTATTTGTATACTGTGATCACAGCAGTGGGCCTAATACTGTTACTTTGAGTCTTTTCCAGATACTAGTAAAATGCAAATAGATCCCTACAACTCTGTGGCTGCAATCCACTATTGAAGGTCGCCTTGAGCTTGTGAAATGGGGAAGTAATGTAGCGTCATGATTACGCCAGATATAGGCCTAACAATGAATTTGTAGCAACTATAAAGTGAACCTAGTCCAATGAGGAATCTCTATTGCTGGTGTGCCGAAGGTCTTCCGTTTGAATTGTGGCTGGAACACTCATACGTAATCCACTTCAAAGACAAATAAATAATTTGGAAAGTAAATGAAGTTAACTTATGCTCTACCATTGGTTAACAACATCATAGCAATTGACACTATAAAGATTAAAAATATTCACTGTTAGCAGCAATGCAGTGTGAAGCTTTGTTAAGCTTAGCAATAGCGTGTAAGATGTCATACCAGAAGACTAACAAGTAGGTAACACAAATGGATGATTATAACTGGGCTACACATAAATAATGATAAACTGTGCTAAATCCTCTTAGTATATGTAAGGTATATGATGAGTCACAAAAGGGATTAGAGCAATGAATGTCCAACCAATACGTTTGATGTGATGATAGTCAATGGAGCAGACTTGTTTCGCTGGTCAGAGACAAGGCTCAGGATTTAAACAAACACAATAAATGTATAAAGAATCTCAATGGATTTGAGAAACACTTATCAACACAAGAACCTGCAGTCCCAGAACCGAACTGAAAGTTGCAAAGAAGTTTAGAAGAAGATCATCAATTCCAATTCAAATCTGGTTAAGCAAAAATGATAACATCCAAATCCATCAATATATGGAATGTTGCAAGATTTAAATCCAAATCCTGATACGTGTTCATCTCTGTACTTTTTCATGTATTGGGCATGCAAAAGACAAGGAAGTAAATTTCTTGTGTCGCGATCACAAAGCTTGAGCTTTAAGTGCGCAAAGCTTCACACTGTGGCAGCAAGCAACAACAGAGATCTCCCGACGAGATCACTTTGTTGTTGCTTGTTCATGCCATATATATCAGAGGTGGCCGGAATCATTTTTTCATATTCCGACTCCGCTCCAGTTCCAAAATTTTTAAAATCCGAGTCCGCATCGGGGTCTGACAATTTTTCATATTTGTGAATCCGACTCCTATTCAGACTCCGGCTACAATAATCGATCCAACCGTAATTTACCAATGTTTTTACTTAATAAATGACCACACAGATTCCTGCTACTGCCGAAGTTGAAAAATGACTCCGGATCCGGGTCCGGATCCGGTCCGAAAGAAAGAAAAACACAGAATCCTGATGGAGTCGACTCCTGCAATCCGGATCCGCTCCCACCTCTGATATATATCACATGTGTTGCTCTTCGTGCACCAGAGATGGCACGGACCAGCAGTTTTGCAGCCCGGCCCGCCCAGAGCTAACATGAAACTGCCCGGCCTGGTCCGTTTATGCCAAACTGCAACATATTTTCTGGCCCGGACTGGCCCGTGGCCCGTCATATGAAGTAGGCAGTATTTATTTTGCCGCCAAGATGGCGGCACATTTGAGCTTAGTAATGGAAGAGAAGAGAAAAATTATGTTTGCATGTTATTCATTTCGAAATACTCCCATTTATACATAGGTCAACATCAGTAAATATTATTTTCAAAGTCAGTAGATTCTTATTGGTACAGTAAATATATTTTTTTATTTTCCTCAGCCTTTTTGTCATAAGAAATATTAGGGGAGCATGCTCATATAACGAAATCCTGAAGGGGTACATGGCCGTAGAAAGTTTGGGAATACTTATCCTAAACCTAAACCTCGGCTACAGACCATAAATGTAAATGTTGGTTGCTTTGATTGATACCTAACAAGGTTCACTGATTTGCGTGGAAACAAGTGAAACGGAATGTTGGCAGAACGGTAAAATGGAGAGAACAGCAGCAAAAAATATTCGTTGTTAGATTATGAAACTTTGCAAAAAACAAAAAATTTTGGCGAGCAGACTGCAGCAGCCCGTAGAGGCCCGGAATGACGTCATCGCTAAAAAAATTGCTAGCGGACTGTCCGAAGACTGGACTGTTAGCGGCCCGTACCATCTCTATCATGCACATCCTGTTCGTGGTGAATCGCACTTTCAATGCATTTTTGCAACACTGCAGCAAGGGTGGTACAGATTTGTTAAAATGACTGAGAAGGAAAGACACAAGTAAAATGCAAACTGAAATACTTTATAAATAACCTGCAATGAAACTTGCTGAAACAACGTTGGGCACCGTTTCTAACTTATCGGGCGTCGTTCCGTAGCATGTTCGGCACCATTTTCTATTTCATCAGGGGCCATTTTATAGCATGAAAAAGCCATAGACAAATGTAAAATTTCGTTTGACTCGACATTGACTCGAGCTTGCACACCAATGACTCGAAATGACTCGACAGTTCTTGTGACTCGTCTCTGACTCGACTCAACTAGGTCATGACTCGCCTCTGACTCGACTCGTAAAAATGTTAGTTGACTAGAAGGGCTTGTGACTCTGACTCGACAAAAATGACTCGGGCTGCAATTCACTGTTGAAGGGCGTCTTGAGCTTGTGAAATGGGGAAGTAATGTGGTGACGTGATTGCACCACATATAGCCTACTGATGATTTCGTAGCAGCTATAGAAAAGTGAACTTGGTCGTGTGGGGAATCTCTATTGCTGGTATGCCGAGGGTCGTCCGTTCGACTCTCTCTGAGGTTGGTTCAAGGCGATGCATGACTGCGGCTGCAGCACTCATAGGTAATCCAAATCGAAGACAAACAAATAGCTTAAAAAGTAAATGAAGCTACTTTTAGCGATGGCGCCGGCCATAAATCGCCAGCCGCTAGAGCGAGAGAGGTGTTCAAACCATCTACAGATTCGGCAAGTCTTCTAGTTTCGACTGAAAAAAATTCAGTTTTGGGTTTGGGGTTCTTATGTGGGGAAGTCACAAATGGGGGTGTTTTTGCGTTTTCATGGCCTACGCTACCCGTCCCTAGGTGCCAATCCAATGCACCAATTCTTTGGATCAAGTTTTTTTTTGGAAACTAGAATATTATCCGAGGCTTTAGAGCCCTTGATTGGATTTCTAGCATATCTGGAGCCAAAATTATGACACAAATACCAAAAAGTGGTCAAAATTTCTACCCCCACAAAAGGAAGCCTGGGTTGAATAACACCCATTTTGTATATGGCCATAACTTGCCGTCAGAATAGGCTAGAGAGCTGTCCAAGCCGTCTGAAGACTTGTGAAAACTTGTAGTTTAGACTGAAAAAGAATTTTAGGTTTGAGATCTCGCGTTTTTTGTTGATGTTTACATAATGAGAGGATGTTTATGCATATTTGTTTACATTTGGATGACGTCATCATCCCCCGGGAGTTGACCAATGAAACCGATTTTGTGGCTGAAAGTTTTTTGGATTCTAGGCTACAATACGAGTCTTTAGAGAGTTTGATCAACTTCCCAGCATTTATGGTCCAAAGGTTATGGCAAAATACGCAGACATTAATAAAGGAATCCCCGAATATTACTCAGTAAGTTCCTGAATAAATTGGGGTCTTCTGGGCATAACTTTGGCACCAGAAACGCTAGGAAGTCGATCAATGGGTCTAATGACTCATATTCCAGCCTAGAATGCAAACAAATTTTGAGCCATAATATCGGCTCATTGTCTAGGCGATGACGTCATGAAAGAAAAAAAAGTAAAACATACCCTAACCCTGACGATACCCAGCGAAAGCCCCAAATCCAAATCTCAAAAGTTTTTTTTCAGTTTAAACTGCAAGACTTCACGAGTCTTCCGAGGGTTTGAATAGCTCTCTAGCATAAGCTGTTGGCGGGTTATTGCTTATCAAACAAGCTGTTAGTGGGAGACTCATGCTTTTTCTGCATTAATTGGATTATTGTGCAAAATGGGGTTTTTGAGCTATAATTCTGGTTCCAGACATGCTAGAAGGTCAATCAAGGGCTCTAAAGACGCGGAAGATCACCTAGTTTCCACAAAAACTGAGCCAAACATATGGCTCATTGGATTGGCGCCGAAGGCCAGGCAAAATTGGTCAAAATCTCAAAAACATGCTCTCTTTGTGACGTCACCAAGAGAAAACCCTAAATTCAAATCAAAAAATTAAAAAAAAAATTAAAACTAGAAGACTTCCCGAATCCGTAGAGGGTTTGAACAGCTCTCTATCTATAGTGGTTGGCGAATTATGGCCAAAAATATGCCGGCCTATGTATAGGCCAGCGCGGTTGTTAAAGGGTTGGCAGTGTCTATTTTGCCATCACAAGCAAAATAGAATGGCAAAATAGTCTCAGCAAAGCTTTTGCTGTTGATGGAAAAATAGACACTATCTCACCCAAACGTGAATGTAGCTGTATAATTTGCCCAAATGTTGAAACTTTTTGCCCGAATAAAGGCCAATTTACCAGCATCTCGATGTCGTACGCTTATGGATGGCAGGGGTGAATGAATTGAAATAGGTTAAGAAGGACTGACATAAACAATGCTGAACTGTGCTAAATGTTATGAGGTATAGGTTTATGGTACCTACAACAATGATGAGTTAGTCAAAGGGACTGGATCAATGAGTGCGCGACAAATTTTGTAACTTTGATGACATAATACATAAAAGATCAGACTTATTTCGCTGGTCATAAACAAGGCTCAAGGTTTAAACAATTGCAACAAATTTGAAAAACTCCACTAAACCAAACTTTTCAATATAGTAATGTGCAGTTCGAAAACTTCAAAGAAAGTTGCGAAGTTCAACAAAACATTATCAAATCCAATCCAAATCTGGCTAAGCAGAAATTATAAAATCCAAACCCAACAACATACGCGAATGCGTCAAGATTTGAATCCAAATCCAAGTCCATGTTCATCCCTGGTCATTTTTGGGCATGTGAAAGACAAGGAAGAATATTTCTTGCAGCAAGGTTTGGCCAGAATTGTGGAAATGACTGAACGCGAAGGAGAAAAGTATAATGGAAACTGCTTTCGAAAAAAACGTAAATCTAAATAACCTGCAATCAAAATTGCTAAAACAACGTTGGGAAGCATTTTTAACTCGTTGGGCGCCATTGTGTAGCTCGTTGGGTACAATTTTGTAGCAAAAAAGATATAAGAAAAAAGTGAAATTTCATTTGACTTGACATTGGCCCGAGCTTGCAAACCACTGACGTGAAGTGACTCGACAGTTCTTGTGACTCGATTCGACCAAGCCATGACTCTGACTCAACTCGAAAAAATTTTAGATAACTCTGACTTGACTCTGACTTAAACGGCTTGTGACTCCAACTTGACAAAAACTACTCGGGCACATCACTGAATAGTTGGAAACACCGCAAGTTGTTTAGGTACGACCGTGCGGCTTGGGGTTTAAAATTAGAAACAGTGGCATAACTGACAGGTGGAAGGGGGCGTGCCGCCCCCCTGGCGCCTGGCAAGCTAAATGTAAAAACTGGGCTCCCTTTGGTGCCAACCGGTTGACATTTTGATATTTGGTGTTCTTTAGGTCAGGGGTGTACAACCTTTTGCTATTGCCGGCCGCATTACTTTTATTTATATGAAGTACGGCCGCCAATGATTTCGAGTTATATGTATGAGATACGTTTAATTAAAGAATAAGTTTTATCTCCGGTGTACGTCATTTACTTGTTCCTAAAAGTATAATAAAATGTCAAACATTTTAACACATTTAAAAAAAAGGTTTGCAAAGCAAATTTTTGCGCATCGTGTCGACTGATTTTCTTGGCTTGCGTTCGTTTTGCTTCAACATGCGCCAGCACGACCGCCAAATCCTATATTTTGCACTAGATGTGGACGGCCGCAAGTTTCATTATCGAAGGCCGCAGGTTGTGCACCGTTGCTTTAGGTTGTTGTTTTTCTTGCGTTTTTTCCGGGTGTTTTCTTTTTTTTAGCTAGTATAGACATTCACGACATCCAGAGATTCACTAACATTTCTTAACTTTTTTCCTGAGTTTTGGCTAGTGGGACCCTACGGTGACCAGTGGCCCCCCTTCAGCTGAGCTTTGCCCCCCTGGCTCAAACCTGTAGTTACGCCACTGGTTAGAAATATCAATAACATCAAAAAAAGTTCTATTGTGTGGTTATAGAATTCGGCATTGGCAAGCATGGCCACCAAACTGTCCTGTGTGTTGAGCGACTACAAAATAATTGCCTTTTTAGTTTTCTGTTTGGTTTTCAACTGTGGTCAGCTATGATTAGGCTATTGCTTATCATAAACATCAGTGTGTGCGCATGGGCGTCGGAATGATTTTTTCCAGGGAGGGCCAATAGTGGACTTTTTAAGGGTAGCCAAAAATATGTTTGCAGGGGGTCACAAAGCAGCAAAATTTCATTTTAAACACTTGAAACTAAGTAAAACTTTTTTTGCAAAAAAATTGACAGAAAAATGTTAAATTTCAAAAGCCAGGGGAGAAAGGCCTCCCTACCGCCCCTATGTGTGCGTGTGTCGTAGAGTGGGAGGTTTGTGATTTCTTGTCTAGTGGTTGTGTGACTACACAATAAGATTGTGAAGTTGGTTAGCGCAGTCTAAGGTTAAGATTGGACTTGTAGAATGTACATATTGGTACAGCGTGACTGCTTTAAAAGTTGTTCTTGGGTGAAAAAATGTTGACAACATCCGACCTGGAGAACACGACAGAATTTTCGCATTGGGACATACGTTTATTTTCTTGAAAGTGAAAGAGCTGAACACCCTCTTGTGGTCAGATATTGGCAGCCTGAAAAAACAGTAGCCTACTTGTTTCCCATTGTTGTTCAGTAAAGGGACGCTTACGCTTAATATTCTGCTGTGGTTTTTTTGTTGTTCATTGTTATCAGTTTATTGCTTGTTTAGACTTGAACTAAATGCACCACCAGACGTATGCTTCTTCTAAACTTGCATCGAAGAAGTTTTGCCTGACCGTGCGCGCTGTAATATTACAGAGTTGCCACTTTTTCTATTACAAATCGTGTACCTGACTGATGATTGCCTCACTATGATTGAATGAGTATCAATGATAAATTTCTTGGGACTATTTTCAATATTTGAGTCAGTTATGAGCAGTGATAAAATCGCAGGTTTATTTGAAAATATGTGAACAAACTGGACTCAAATGTAATAAGAAATGTATGTATGTTTCTTTCTGTTATCGTGCTGCTGTCACTCTGCTGCTCTAGCGAAGTCTCGTGTAATTAAGATTTTATGTTACTGAACCTGCAAATTTGATATAGTGAGAGCCTTCTATCAGACTTGCTTTGGCTTGGTAACTTAAAATGCCAAGTTGCTTATTCGAGAGACCACACTATTATTCATGAAATGACTGGGCTGACCTTTCTGTTCCCAGGGTTTGGGGATATGTGATTCAGCACAAAGCCAATCTCCAACACAACTTGTCAGACCCTACAAAGACTTACCTAGTTAAAATGCAACATTGGCTCCAAGCAGGGACGCGCAGAGGAGGGCGACCAGCTCGACCGCCCCGGGCAACCAAGTGAGGAGGCATCTAAAGAGTGAAATTACATTTTTTTGAAATGCTGTAACTAGATGATTCTTCGTATTGTAAGGTGTAGTGGTCACACAAGTGCCACTACATGGAATTCGGCTAAGTCAGAGGGAACTTCATCAGATGAATGTGCCTGATGTGAAAGTCGAAACTCAAAATGCCT
>JGI24159J19872_10006707_pt1 | contig 15047 bp, 9 predicted proteins | sample Ectturendosymbi4_FD_19872 | JGI IMG/M metagenome (IMG submission 19872) | reverse complement strand
TTTCAGGACTGAGGATGCGTAATTTTACGTGAAATCGATTTCCTATTAAAAATTTGCTGATCAATTCCTTGCTTACACCCATCGTGGAAAGTACATACTTGTTTGATACAGTATTAAGTTAGGTTATTGCACACACTATTACAACACTATACAACACTATCCCCTGTCTTATTCAAATAGAATACTACATATTATTGTATCCGTGTTTATCCGATACACTTGGTAAGTGTTAATGTACCTGATTTATCCAATACAGCTTGTTAGTATGTCGGTACAATTTGAAAAGATGTTCTAAATTTGTTTTTCATACTTGCAATTGATTTCGCAATGCTTTCTTTGAAAGTTGTTGCGTCCGGGTGTTTAACTCCCGTCTTCAAAGCTTCTGACAGACGCCTGCTAGAAGCAAGTTATAGGACTGATGCAAAACCACAAGTTTATGCAATACTGTTTTCTTCAGACGTTCACACAACGTACTACTGCAGTTCCATTTAATTGAAACGCGAAATGCAAACATCGCTTCTGTGTTTCTATCTACTGCTTCAAATAGACGTATGCTTGTTCACGGTCTCAGTAAAAAATTTCTAAAAGGATGAAGGCTGAAGAATGTTCATATATGGCCTTTGGTCTTGTCAAGGAAATTCACTTGCTCTTCAATTTTCAATGGTTGTAATATATCACAAGAGGATAATATGCTTATTTATCCATTTAACCATTTACAAGCACGTGTAAAACAGATTCCGAAAACATCTAAAACTAGTTTCGTTTTTCTACTTGTTATTCCACGTTGACTTTTCACTAGCATCCAATTTGGTCTGAAGAAGTTCAAAACTTAAAAATATTCTTCAGGTTTTAGAAAGCCAAACAAGCAAGCACAGCCACGGATAAAGTGAAACACTAAAATAGAGAAGTTTCAAGACTATAGGATGAGTTCAAACAGAAGTTGTCTCAAATGTTTAGTGTTGAAGCAGCAAGATTTTTTCCCCGACGCCGACACCACTGACGTTCCATTTCTTCGACTAACATCGTCTGACTGAAAATAGTTATGGGGAAAGGAAATTTCAAAATATGCCATTTGCCCCCACATTTTTCTCTGTACAAAAGTTAATGCGTCCGACCTAATACACTAGATATGCGTCCGGTGTATATAGAGTATATATAGAGTAATTACATCTGATATTACTTTTCTTCATCACTGTTTATATTGACAAACTCCAAACTTAGATGCCCTTGCTTTAAATGCAATCTTACGCCTAACTACAGCTTCAAACTGATGTTTTACATTTTTCAAGGTTCTCCGAAATCCCATCAACTATGCCCTTGCCGGTTTGGCAGTTGCTGATCTCGGCTGTGGTGGAATCGGAGGCTTTATAGGTATCTTGGCAAATTGCGCCGGTTACTTTTACATGGGAAAAGTAATGTGCAATGTCGAAGGTTACGTTTTATCATTATTAGGTAAGCTGCTGCATATCTGCATGTACGTTGTGAAGTAAAGGTTTTGTAGTAGAGCAAATTACCGACCACGTTGTGTTTGATTAGGCCTTGAGTAAAATGTTCTTTCTGATCTTTGTTGAAAATTGCTACTTGTCGGGTGGAAATTATTTTTTATGAAATGCTTTCTTTCACAAATTTTCCTTAAACAATGTTCATTATACACGTAAAAAGTTTCCAAATAGTTGCTTTCAGGGTGACTTGGAAGCGAAAATTCACAATTTTTCAACGGAACGAAATCACTGCTCTCCTTATAAAGTATGACAGGAATCTTGCCAGAACCCAATTATTTACGAATTTAATACCAAGTGCCTAAATAAGCATTGATTGAACCAGCCAGTTTCCTACAATCATAAGTTTTGTTGCATCCTATGTGCGACGTGGAAAAGAAAATCCTGGCATCTACCCAAATCAGTTAAGGCAAAAATTTGTTGTTTTTGCAAATCTTGGCCAGTAGCTGCGAAAAGAACACATGATCCAACAAATGGATACAGGCCGTGGGGTAACTGACGGGGGGACAAGGGAGCGAGCTTCCCCGCTGGCAAGCTAATGGTAAAAAGTGGACCCCCTTTAGCTGACAAATTGATATTTAGCATTCTTTGGTTTTCAGTAGGCTGCTTTTTTGCGTTTTCCGTTTTTTTTCGTTTTTTAGCTAATGTAGACATCCCCCATATCCGGATTCACAATCATTTCTTAACTTTTTTTGTGAGTGTTAGTCAGTGACTCCCTTACGGTGGCCAGTGGGCCCCCTTCAGTAAAGTTTTTCCCCCCCTGGCTCAAACCTCTATATACGCCACTGAATACAGGTGATGGTAAAGCATAACTGGTAAGTAAAGGTCGTCGGCAAACTGAAACAAAACGAAAAAATACGTTCACAAAATATGCTAAAACGTGCGTGAATCGTCATACGAATGATAGACCACTTTTCGTCCAATTATAAGTATAGAGAAGTGACAAAACTAAGCCTCAAGAGACCAGAAAAACCCTCTGTTTAACTGTCACTTCTGTATCCACTTCTTTTCATACCCGATTCTCCTCTTGGCAGTGTCGCGGGCGCAGCAACCCTAGGGGGAATAGAAATACTTCATGGTTTTCAGCAACCACAAATAGCTCTCCTCGTTCTACACCAATTCGGAACCAAGCGAGGTCGAAAATGTCAAAAAGCCACCAAGTCCATTGTCGACCTTACAGCTGCTTTCTTGTGAGTGTAACCAGAACGGCTTGCCTGGCCAATTTTACCTGGGGCATTCAGATCACATGGTCCAACCAACCAATGTAGCTGAGGCCTTTTGATCTGAGAAGTGGCTAGACATTCAGGGATTCACGCGTTTCGCAGTTGCGCACCTTGTGGCAAAGTGTCACTCCGTGAACTCACCACAAAAAATCCAGCTTTGCCGCTTACATTAATCGTGATGGTGTCATTTCAGTCACTACCAAAGGTTCATGACGAGGGATGAGGAATGGAACATAGACCGATTTAAGAAACTGGTATCTTTGCGGTGTTTGAAAGCTCTCGTTTTATCACCACACAACGACAAAGTTCACGCAGGACTGCGTTTGCTTTACCAATCGGTGTATCTAACTCCGTGTTCCGCCTTTTGGCACTCGTGTATAGCAACACGAGGTACTAGAGCTACTCGACATGCTGCAGTATATTGACGTGCACTTGCAGCATATTTTGCCTTAGTTTTCTGGAGAGACATAATTTTGCACGTCGTTATTTTCAATGCTGATTTTCATTCCGTTTTAGTCGCACACAGCAGAAACCCGGTCAAGCGCATGTTGGAAGCCCTTGTTGAGAAGATGCTACCAGTACCAAATTTTCCGCGAAAAGCAAAAGGTTGATCCTGCATTTTCCAACAGTGACATCCTAGTCGATTCGGCTGTGACTGTCTATCTAAATCATGTAGAATATGAAGAGAAGCCGTGACAGGACACATCCTCGTCGAAGTCCAACATCCATGGTGAACGGTTGTAATTTAACTCCAACGACAGACACGGACGCAAACGTCTGAGCAGGAATACAATGACTTCATAGCCAGTAGCAAGTGACCGTTAACACCGTAATCCTGCAACATTCCCCAAAGATTTTCACGAAGGACCCGGTCGTATGCTTTCTCAACGTCGACAAACAGGTGTAGACGTGTTTGATATGCTTCCAAGATTTTTCAAAAAGTTGATTGGGATCGAAAATTTGGTATGTATTGCTCGGCCCGGACGAAAACCGCGCTGAGAACCCTCCAGCTTTGGTTAATTGATTTCGTGACATGTTTAGTCAAGGTACTCGGCATACACATTTCCAGTGAAAGTAAAGTGAGAGATGTTGAGGTAGTTAGCGCAGTCACTCCAGTTTTCCAATTTGAGTATGAGGATGATCATCCCAGTTAACCAATCATTACGTGCTTTCTCACAACACAATTAGGCTACTTGATAGGAGCGAGTCAGCCAAAGAACTCCTTCTCTGTTCAAGGATTTGAGCATTTTAGGTCCGATTTCATCGCAATCTGCAGCCTTCCCAGCCTTCATTGTTTTGACAGACACGAAGATATCAATTGCAATGAAAGCATATTCCTCCCACAAATGTACCTTGTGTGTGAGACTGCCTTTGATGGATCTGCCAGTATAATATCTTTTGCCACGAAGACCCCAGATACCTTGACACAAAACTTTGTTGGCTTGTCAGTGATTCAGTCCAGGTTGACCGAAATTATCCCAAGAGTGCATGTTGGACTTATCACCGTGGGAGGTGATAGTTGTGTTGTGAATGCAACGAAGAGTCGATGTTGTTCTGAAGACATTCCTTGTGGGCTACTTTCTTTGCTTGAACAGCACCTTTCACTTCCGGGTACCATCACGTGGTTATTTTTTATCTTTGTTCGTCACACCGAGTTGTTTCTGTCCACATACCCGAGCAACAGATAACGCTACAGCTGCCATTTATCTTCCAGATCTCCTGTGCATTCCGTGAATTCTCGGAGCAAGGATGATACCTTAATTGAGAAGGTCTTCCATACATCTTTTTTTGCCAGGGCCTCCTATTTTGTTCGGTAGGACCGCGTAGTCCTGCACGTTTGTGTGCGCTCTGTTGCTTTTTTAAGACGATAGTTGGAGATCACCAAGCCGACAGTTCTGCGTCTCATCTAACACGAACGTCCAACACTGATTGGAACAAGTCAGCTGAAACTCAGGGGGGTGACAATGGGGCGGGAACCCTGGGAACGGCGTTGCCACATTTTTACATAGAAACCTGACTTAAAAGATGTATAATTTTACTCAGAATTTCTGTGTTTAGCTCTCAGACAAGCTGTATGTGAGAAAAAAACTGTGAATGTCTTCGTATGTAGTGTAATGAAAGTGATACTTCATTAAATACTGATTGAAAAATTAGTTTGCGAAGTTCTGCTGAAAATGGCTGTTTTTTGGTACGTTCCCACACTTCTTTTTTCAGCACTACACCACTGATGAAACTATGCGGCAGAGATCAGTGAGCTACTGCTGAACCAACGAACCTTTACACCTGGTTCGCTTATGCAAATCTGTGTTGGAAAAAAGTGTTCATACTACGCAGTGCGTTGTTCCAGCACGGTTGTAACAGATACCTTTCGTTATCATTTATGGCAGCATCGCATTATTGGTCAGTCAAACTCTTCAATACTCCGTCACCGTTCCCAACCCGTGCAGTGAATTCTCTCGAACGAATCGTCGATTTGTTAGTTTCACTTCTTTGCAGATATAACTTCGATTTGTTAGTTTCACTTCTTGGCACAGTACGCTTGAGATTAGGACATATACCTGTATTAAACGCAGGGAGCGGTATAGCAAATTTTACCTCAACATGCACATCCTTACTCCTAGAGGGATCCATACATCCATACAACTCCTTGAGTGGAGACTTAAAAATATTCCCATTACAGCCTGGGCACGCTGGCTGACTGCCACAGTAGAAAAATGTCCACCAATCGTCCAGCTCTTCGGTGTTTGAACCACGACAGTTAGTCGAAAGGCAGCCAACAACATCCAAGGAATTTTGTTTGACTTCATCTGTCAGTTCGTGCTTTTATCCTGTAAATGAAAAGATGTTTCTGCTTCCAGGCCAATAGCCTATAGCAAGATTGCTGTTTGCGCGTGGCTTTCATTCTCAAGTCTCTCAGAGAAGAAGCACTCTGTTCCGTCCCAATTGCTTCCCCAGATGAGTAGAGGGCGCAACGTGTGTACTCCACTTGTGGATAGCTGATGGGGAAAGTGTGGCGAATTTTTCGAACGGGACCTGCCTAAAGCCCAATGCGGTCTTTGGTCGCGCGCGAAGACCGATGCGCATTGGGTCCTGATTAATTTGCGCATTTCATGGGGAAAGTAATTTACACAGCAACGTTGGAAATATCACGTGGTAAAATGGGAATGAGTCTCTTTTCTATGGGCACTTTTATGAAGGAAGGGCATTGAGTCTATTGCAAGCGTAGTGATGTAACAATCAACACACACGGAAAGGAGAGGCAATGTTTTGCACTATCATTTTTCCTCGCGGGACGAGGTGGAAGATATTTTTGGTCTTTTTTCTGCCAAAAACCATCTGTCTTAATTTGAGTTGTGCAACTTTTTCGCATGTTCCATGCTCCGTTTCGAATCGATTCACCATTTCTAAATAGCGCGAAGTTTACTTTGAGACTTCTGTATGGCAAAAATGGTTGTTCAATGCACAAAGCTCCAGTTTTAGATTTAGTAAAATGTTGTTAGTTTGGTTTCGTTGTGTGGCACACAAACTTGTGTATATTGCTAACTTCTCACATGAAAGTACTGCAAACCTTTGCAAAGTACACTGACCTGCACAAGTATTTTTATGAGAGTTTGACGTGATGTGTATGTCTTAGTTTCAAAAAGTCTAGCAATTTTCGGGTGATGAATGAAGAATCTGAGTTTAAATGGTATTTCACAGTGACAAATCATCACAAAATTCTCAAAATTTTCTTCTAAAACCAATAGTTTATCTATGCTTTCAAGCGAATTTTTAAAACGATCATAATTAAACCTATTTTCAAAAATTATCTGTAATATAAAATTTACGTTGTGTTGCTTGATATACTAATCTCTGCAAACATATTTTTAGAACTGTTTTTGCACATATACGAGCTTATCAGGCATTAAAACTCTCTCTAAACTTTCTCTAACGTCTGCAAAACATCAACATCAACTAATTTGACAGAACATACAAGAATAAAATGCGCCAGTGCGCAGTGGGCAGTGGCTCTGTGTCCAATGCTCAACACACTGCAGCCTTTCCTTAGAGACGATTTCACTCTTGGAGAACTCCATCGGCGTAACTGCGTAGCTTTTTTGACTTCAGGTCAGCTCTGTACCTATCTGCTGGCATGATTTCCCTTTCTTCAAAGGTGTTTTTGTTGATCTTTTTGTACGGGTTCCAACGTGTTTTTCCGGCAAGGAACAGGTCGCACCGTCACAGTTGCAAATCACACTTGTGTGTTTGCATTTTTATGCAAAAATTAAAGGTTTTTGTCAGTCATGACCTTTTTTAACTCGCAAATCAAAAGTTAAGTTTTCGTCTAGTCCTGATAACTTTTGTTTTCGAAGCTGGGCATGCGTGTACTGGCTCGCCTGCAAGTTAGCGGCGTGGATCTACAATACTATCTTCTTTGCTGATTCACAAGTCACGGTGGGTTGGCAGACTATCCTTTTCTGCCAACACCTTATGCCAATTGGGCATTCTCTCTTGCAAACGGCGTCCTTGGCGAGAAGAGCAATTCGTCACTGATGTTGAAAAATTTTGCAATGTGCTTTTTATTGCACTTTCCATGTTGCCCATTCAATTGCCGCATAATTTCAAGGTGTTTTGTTCAAAAGCTAATATTTCGAATGTTGTGCTTTTTTCTAATTTGTAAAAATTTTTTGCAAAGCTTTTTTCACAGGTATTTTGCATGGATGGCAGTCTTGATTAGTTTGTGGTTGCCGTAACCTTTTTTGTGCAGTTTTTTGGTCATTTGAGCTGTGTTGCAGCTTGTATTGAAAATTTGCTCATTTGTCATGGTTGTGAACTGAGCATTTGAAGATTCTCTTCCAAACTCTTTTACGTACAAGTATTTTGTATGGAGGGAACTCATAAATAGTTTGTCCTTGCTCTAACCATTTTTGCGCAGTTTTTTGTTTATTTGGATTGATTTTCAGCTTGTATTTGTGAGCGGTTTTCTATGAACATTTGTCGTTTTGTTGCTTCTACTTCGTCTTCATCATTTGAGCTAGTTGGTTTAAATCCACTGCTAGACAGCACTAAATCCCGGGACAGGTGTTGCGCAGCCATTAGATTGTCTCGTCAACCAGAACCGTAGGCCATGCACTCCATGGGAAGGTCGATGGATTAGACCAGTGGTTCCCACCCTGGGAGGAATTCTTCTCCAGGGAGGAACGTCATGTGTTTAGTGGGAGAATTTCCACTTGATAGTTAGTTTACTTATTCAATTTAAGTGCTTAATTCTTTTTTTAAGTTGACATTAGCGTTTTCAATTAGTTAGATGACTTTACATTTGTAGGCTATTTAGTTGAATATCACACGTGTTTGTTGACAAACTTTAGTGCCATTATTTGACAACAAATAATTTTGTCACACTTTTATTAATCATGTTATTGTCATCAATAAAGATGAATGTTCCAACTGCAGTTACTGTAATACTAACCTACGAACCTACACAGGGGAGTAGTGAAAGTTCCATAGGGGAGGAATGAAAAGTTCCAAAGTGAGCAAAGGAGGAATGCATCAAAAAAGGTTGGGAGTCACTGGATTAGACAGTGACGGACAACGTGGTCAACGGTCTGTTCTTCCGCGCCACACTCACACATGGGCGCATTTTGGTGGGGGACACGGGAGACGTGTGTCCCCCACTTTTTCAGACGGGGGTACGTAATATGCCATGTCCCCCCATATTTTTATCTTAGGGTTTGTATTTCGAGAAGTTTAAAAACTAAATGTGACGTTTGTCACGTTTTGTGTGAAGAGTTTTTCATGTTAGATGTTGCACATAGTCATGTTGATGTTGAAACAGAGTTTGGTGTGGTATCACTAAATCTGGTATTTTTATAAATTTTTACTTCAAAAATGATTTTTAGCATTTTACGAGTTTCTAGAGACCGCAAACGATTGTTAACTGCCTCTCTCCGACATTTATCCAGTGTGATTTACTGTAAGAAAGGTCACTGTCCTGAAACAGTGAAGTTTAACGGTTGTCACGACCACAGCCGTGATTTGTTTCAAGTACAAAAATGCTGGCTAACTGGCTTTACTGTAACATTGGTTGTCACGTATTTAGAAACAGACAGCGTAAAATTTAAAGATGCAAGTGCATAATGTCAGAAAGTTACATTTTCAGGCAAACCTCTGCGAAGCTTTTGCCGAAGACAAACAGCAGCACTATTGTGGAGACTTAGTTTTAGGATGGGCAGTTTGGCAAAAGACTGTCTTCATCCATTAGTAAACAAGATTTCCGCTAAAACGTTAGAGAAGCATTGACCTAGCTATATATTGTCCTATAGCTCAAACCTTAATGACTTGACTGGGAATTAAAAAAAGCTCATACATTTGGACTTATTCCTTGTATGTCACGACGAGGGGACCAACAAATTCAAAAGATATTTATGCCCACAATGCAGAAATGTTTACATGCAAGTGCGAAACATTTGCTTTACAGGTAGCCTAGGCATGGGTGGCGGAACTATTTTCAAAGTCGGGGGGGGGCACAAGTGCACTTCAAGAAACTAGAAAAATTTGTTGATTTGAATTGGCAACTGTGACGTCACAATCACTGAAATATGACGTTATTAACTTCTGTCAGCTTGTTTAAGCAATTTTATGCAAATTTGATAAGCCCACAACGACCCCTATCTACACAACACCCGATCTATCATACACTAACTTGAGCACATTAATGTAACTAGTTGTTCTTAGCCTTACACATAAACAATTTACTACAGTGGACCCAATACGCATTGTGTTACTTCACCTTATTTAGGCAAAGTTCGAAATTTAAAAGTGGGAGGGTAGACCCTTGCGGCCTCTCAGGTTCCGCCATCCATGAGCCTATGTAACACCTAGTTTTGCTGGACATTCTTTTCATTTTATTTCAGGTGAAACGTGGTACTATTTGCCAATTCACCGTTGTTCATTTTGATTTCTGTTTAATCTCAAATATATTTGCATGTCGTTATGCATGCATAACTCTAGAATAAAACTTTCGCCTATTAAAATTTGATGTCAAACCTGACAAATTTGATTGTGAAAAGACTGAGCTGAGAGGCATAAATGACAGAAGTCACAAGGCAACAGTCAGCAGACCAGTAACCAGCTTGGGAGACCGGGGTGACGAAGAATTTTCTGAGGGAGGCCCAAATTTTACATCGATAGCATGTACGAAAACAGTGGTTATGCATACAATATGTCCGAGACATTTTTTTAGGAGAAAAAGTTTCCCAGAACGAGCGAAGCCTTCCTCTTAGTTACGGGCCTAGTCACCAGATGGTTAGTTATGGAAAATCACATTGTAGGCTAGATTGGTATATGGGTATGCATTCAGAAAGACATCTGGTTCATTTTCTTTTGGGTATCTTGAAATCTTCTCTGGTTGGCTTAGACACTTCTTGGGAGCTTGATTGATGCTGGGAAAAGCTATTAGACGAACGATTTTTGGACAATCGAAAGGGTATTCAACAACATGCAGGGGCTGACAAAGTGAGATTGAAAGGATACATCCTCCACCCATCAGCAGCAAAAAAAAATTTTAAATCATTTTGTGAAGAAGATTACGCTAATTTTGGCCAAATATTTTTTGCTACTGTAAGAGGATATCAATGGAGATTCGGCTAGGGGTGGGGCTGCATGCGTGATGCCCAATAGCTAAAGATTTGTAGCATTTTTAAAGATCAGAAATGTGCAAGAAAAACATTTAGTTACCATACCTTGCAATATATATATATATATATATATCGTACCTTGCAATTTATCGTCTTTTTAACGTTAAGCAACTTAAACAAGACACCAAAACGCGCTGTAACCCACACTTCTTACAAAATGCGTGAAAATCGATGTGTTCTACTTAAGAGTGATAATGCACGTGCGACCAATGCGATTCACCGTTTTGTGCACTCCAACTGACAGCTCTGATAAAACTCAATTGATGTGTTCTACTATATTGCTGTGCTTGCTTGCATCATAGTCTGATAGTAGTGCAACCAAGCTGAACTACAGTACCATGTCCAACAACAAAATTAAGTTTATTAATTTCTAAATCGTTTGTGGAGATAAAGCAAAACGTGATAAGTGTTGCTTTTAAAACACCTCTAAAAACAAAATTGGGAATCTGTATTTACAAAACTTCACTTCCGCATCGGCCCGAGGACTATATTGGTTTTACATCAAGCTGTCCCCCCCACATTTTACAACAGATTGCGCCCATGCACTCACAAACCGCAATGTCACGTTTGTGTAAGCAGGAGCGGAAACGTCCAACACCGGTGCAGAGACGGTTAAGGCGGACCCACGCTGTTCTTGTCAGGGTCATTCCAGGAGGGGGATGCCGATGTCGTAGATGAAAGTGCGGAGACTCATAGTGTTCACCAACCACTCTGTATTCCAAACGCAGCTCCGGCCTTTTTTTAGGCGTAAAGCTATCCTCGATGTCTTGCGTCAGCAAAGTGACCTGGTCTACGGTCGACCTCCTGTGTCGAAAGCATGATTGGTTCGACACGAGCGTATAGTTGCTTCTACTAAACACTGCTTACTGCGAATTATTGACCATCGTACTGGGTGATTTGATCTGCACTGTGGTCATGGGCATCGGAATGATTTTTTCCAGGGGGGGACTAGGAGATTTTTCCTAAATTTTTCCAGGGGGGACAAAAGTGGTGAAATTTGATTTTTCCTACTCAAAACTAAGAAAACAATCTTTTTTTGCTAAATATTTCAAAATCCAGGGGGGCCAAGGCCCCTACTGCCCCCCCTTGCGAGGCCCATGACTGTGGTAGAGCTGCTTGTTAACCATTTTCCTTAATGATGACAACTTTATTTAGTTTAGGTTAAATGTGACTTGACGTAAGTTCGTTTTCTCAATGTCTTAATCTGTGCATATACCTTTTGAGTACGGTAGCAAAAAGAAGTCCGTTGTTTCAATGTTTGCAAATGTTTATAATGGTGTACTAACACAATAGCTAAAATAAGCCAAGTTTACTTATGTGTATTCCTGGCGTTCAGGTTTTAGAAAAAAACTGCGTACAAACAAATAGGTATACTTTTTGTTTAGAAAATGCAAAAGACCCTTAAACGTGATCATTGAAACATACCAATTTTGGTAAGCAAAGGTCATATTGCTCCCTTAGCCAACGAAACATACGTTTTTTTAGAAAATGAACAAAGACCAAAGTGTTTTCTGGAAAAACCTTTTATACTGGGAAAAGGTTTTCTGTGACTACGAAATGCGCACCAGTTTGTTGCAGACTTTTTTGAACTTTATGTCTTGAACAGGTTTGCAAGATTTTTTACGTAATTTCGACTAGTTGCTGAATTTACAAAACAGTGCGTACAGAGAGTTACCATGCGACTGAAACTGCTTGGTTGCCTTGAAGAAATTCCTTTGTTAGCAGTTTCAAAGTTAAGTGACAAAATTTGTTTAGAATCAATCCAGGCCCGTGGTCACGGGGAGGGAATTCGGGGGCAGTGCCTCCCATTGTTTTTCGTGCGCCCCAAAAAATTATTTGGATCAGAAAATTTTATTTCAAACATACAATAAAAACAAAAATCGTGCTCCCCTGAAAACGTATTTTGACTCCAAAAACCCTAAAGCCTGGACTGGACTAACCACAGATATTTTCTACCATTGTTCATTTCAATCAAGCAATTGTTTTTTGATTGGACATTTCCACCTCAAACACGTTTAAGGGTGTACATAGCAATACTATTTACTTATCGTTATACGACCTATCAAGGCCGAAACATGGTTTTCTAAAGAATATTTTATTTATATAAAAACATACAGTATAATGTGCCCGTGAATCAAGAAAACGTAAAACAAAAATAAAATTAGATTGTTTTTATATGTCAAAAAGACATTATTAATTTATTTTTTCAACTTATTCAACACGAAAACTGGTGTCTTATAGGTTGTGCAGGTCTCAACACTTTGGCGGTGATGGCAGTTGAACGGTACATTGTGGTTTGCAAGCCCTGGAAGCAGTTCACCTTTGGAAAGAAAGAGGCAGTGGTTGGTGAGTTATTTGCCTTGGGTGGTTTCGAGCTGCTGTTGGCTTAAGAAACTCAATCTTCAATGCCCAAGAGCTTAATATGCCTTCAGCCCGTCAGCAAATATTTCAGGATAAACGATATAGTAAATCATATTGTAACAAAGAGTCTAAAAACCATCTGTATTATATAATTCAAGAGCATGGCATAGAGTGCGAATAAAAGAGGTGCAAACCGTTTGAATGAACCACGTGGATTCCAAGATGGAATTTTTGCTTCATCGAGACAAAAACCTCAATAGCTTCTAAATAGTGGTGGACCCTCGCATTCGGGGGACCGAGGCAAATAGTTTGAGGGAGTTACTTTGACAAAAGTAGGCACTAGGGCTACTTGCAAAATCACAGCAAATACTAAACTTACTTAGATTGCCTTTTTACGTAATACTACGCAATTATTGCTCCATTCGAGGCAAGATATGTTTATTGTATTTCTTACCATTTGAACTATATGTGTTTACAGTAATAATAAGTTATGTAACAATTGCCTGGCAATAAGCTGGCTCTAACACTCACATCGCTTAAAGACTCTCTGCTTGTCAACACAAACCTGCCTTCCCACCCATGTCAAGTTTCAAAATCATTCTTGCCCCTGAAATCACTTGCGACAACTCTAAATTTCAGTGGACAAGTCCAGTGGCTCGACACATTGATCCACATACTTTTTATGGGAAAGGTTTATCATGATACCACACAGCTAGACGCTATTTGGTAAGTAAATCGAATAAACCTTAGGCGCGTTATACTTAGAAGCACGTACGTAGGACTAACGTGGCAACAAAAGTGGTCGCAACCTATTGTAGTTTTGCATCTTGCAAAGCGTCAATTAAAAGCTCTAGGTTTGCTGTGAGCTTTCCAGGAATCAGCCGACTGGGCTTTGCTTTCTTATTTTTGCGATGATTCAAACTTGCACATATCTGTATGAAAGCAACTACTCTCCACATGTGAGATGAGCAAGCAATCTATCGGCAAATTTTTAGATTTTACGTAACACTACGCCTAGTCAGTCCTAAAATTTGCAATTAATTACTGTCAGTTAGATTTGATGTTCTGGTGAACATTATTATTTGACAAGAACATATTTTTCAGCTTGTAATTGTCGTGGAGCTTGTGTTGTGATTTTTCACTTTGTTCTTGAGTTTGTTTGCTTTCTCTGCTCTTCTTTTAGACTTTCAACGTTAGACTTGCTTCTATTAAATTTGCCGATAGATTCCTTGCTTGTCTTGGTAAGCGTAAGAATATGTTCGAATGTGAGTGATATTGAAGCATTGCTATAAACAAAAGCATAATATACAAGAAGACGTACATGTAAAGCTCCACCCACAGGAAATAAGTATCACTGTCTCGTGTATGGCAAGATTGCCGTTTACGCGTAGCTTTCACTTTCAAGTTTCCTAGAGTAGAAGCGCTCTGCGCTGCCCCAGTTTGCCTCCCCTGATAAGTAGCCACTGAAACGCGGGGACGTCACTAGAAGCCCGAACAGGATCCCTGGTCAAGCGCGCGATGGGTTTGATTAATTTTGCGCGTTTCATGGTAAAATCGCTCACCTTAAACAGTTGGACAGACTGGTCTCGCCATTTGCACAGCAACTTCCGCGATGTCAGGGGATGCCGTGGGAAGGCGTTTCTGCGGGCCCATTGGTGTAGGCAGAACTTTTCAAACTTTTCAGTCAGGTCCCCTTTGCCGTTAGTCATTGATATTTACGCCTCACCTAAACTTACAATCAGGCAAAAAAAACAACAGAAAAACAATTTATTTGCCATTGTCCTGATTTCCAACACTATGCGATTGTCATACTCACGATCCCTTTGCGAACCACCTTTCATGCCACCAAGGGGGAAAACCCCCTATTTTTACTACCAAGAGTGTGGGAGATGCCTTGCATTGAGTCCACTGCAAGCGCAGTCATGCAGCAATCACTGCACGTGGAAAGGAGAATGCATTGCCGTATCACGTTCGTGACACGTGGACGATGATTTTGGTCCATTTTCTGCCACAACATCGCTAAATTTATTAAGAGCCTGAATTTACAAAAATTCACTGGCTAGATATGGCAGAAAATCGAAAATGTCAATGTGTAAAAGTGAAAGAGGCGTGTGTTTCAGAAAAGGTTTGATATTAAATGTTGTAGGATGTTTGTTGTGCAGTAAGCAAAACTGCAAGAAGGCTCAACTACGTATTGTTCACGACCTACTTCGTTTGCTGTTTACTCCTTTTTTGCTTCACAGGAATTGCAATTGCTTGGATTCATTCATTTTTGCTAAATACTCCTC
>JGI24159J19872_10006701_pt1 | contig 15052 bp, 12 predicted proteins | sample Ectturendosymbi4_FD_19872 | JGI IMG/M metagenome (IMG submission 19872) | reverse complement strand
AAAATGCAGTAGAAATAGATTCACTGCAGGCCTACTTTCAATTTTCTTGTAAATTTTACAAAAATTGTTATATCTGATTTGTCAAGCCAGTTGGTTTTGAGATCCCGAAATTACATTTTGCAGCCCCATTTGAGGCCGCGACCGATAGTTTGAGAAGCCCCTGCTCTACGCCACAGGTCGATGGTAAACAGCATGAAGACAAGTTTTGCTCAGCAGTAAAGTATTGTCGCAACACCCTCAGCTAACCATATGAAGTAAGCTCAATGTAGACTCGTATTTCCCAGTAAAGCTCACAAGAAACTGTTCTTGCTGATTTGATTAACATATAGCTTCAACAAGCAATCTCTGTTCGCGCGAAATCTAGTAAAAACAACCAAACGTACGATCCAATACTGAAAATATTGCTTTTCTCTGGCGGTCTTGCCCTGTTGCGAGATTTTTGTCAATGGAAAATTGAACATCAGTTAAGAAACGTTTTTCTTTTTCATTCTTTTTTGTAACCACTTTCATAAAGACGGTGCATAATATTGTCGTGTTGCTACTGTACTCATAAGGGTCTAGACTCTAGAGTAAACATTTGAATTTCAGCTCCTTTCAAGGTAAATTGTGAAGTTATGCCTCTACGCAGTGTCGCAAATTTTTAGTTAATATTGAGTCGCCATAGGAAAGAATTGCGCGTGGCCCTAGGCCATGGTCTGTTTGGCCTATGCGTAAATCCGTCCCTGGGTTCACCAGTAGGCCACGCCAGCAACCTTTGACCGAAGCCAGCACGGGAGTAGATCACACAAGTGCAAGCCTGACGACACAAACCAATTTGGCGCGAATGGCTCCTGCTCAGCTCGTGGTTTTCATTGAGAAACAGGCAGGAGAATGTACGACGCCTTCTCCGTCAAAAGAAAGAAATTGACGCCAGAAAGGGCCTGCACCTTGTTGTGTGTGCACTTGCGGTGAAAGGTCAAAGCATTTTATTGAGGACATGAACTTTGAGACCAGACAACGCTGTGGAACCTGTCCACCACCAAAATAGAACAAAACGAGGTTCACGTGCCAACGATGGGGAGCTCTTGTCTGCATTAATCACTTTCAAGTTTTCTGCAAAGATTACTCACACCCCTGGAATTCTAACCCCGGGTGATTTCCACCCAGACAGGAGTGGTGGCCACGTGGCCCCTAGGTGAAAATCACCCGACGTTATGGATAGAGTGGGTTTTTGGCCTCCCTGTTAATGCCTTGACATTGCACAAATTGACAAAACTCACCACTAATTTATAGTTTTCATATTTCAATTTGGGGGGCTTGGTGCATTGTTTGCATGGGCTTAGCCCACCAAATCCCCTGTGGCTACGGGACTGGGCGTATGAGACATGGAAGTCAATAGCAGTGCCGCGATCAAACTGATTGCCCAACAATTGTCGTAAAGCATTTGCCCATTTTGGGCAAGTTTACCTTATGTGCCTGATTTTCGCAAAAAAATTGCCCATTTTGGGCAAGGTTGATTAATGTGGCTGAACATTGCAATGAAAATAGAAAAATGTCATGTCTCAACCTAATTTACTTTTATTGCAGATAGAACCATAAGCTTGAAATTAGGTTCTGTTTAAACCTTAAACCGACCACCAATGATGTCTACTGGGGGAATTTTTGTATTTTTCTTTACTTTTTCGTTCATTTGTTAAGAGCACTTCCCACATTTTTGTTTGAAAATTTGCTTTTGTTCTTCAGCATATAAAAATTTTTCCAAAATCAAAACGTTGTTTTTTTTCTGATCGGATGAGCTAGAGAAGACTTGCTAAGTTGTACAAAAACCCACGCGCGAGTCTAAACCTGTCAGTCAGTCCAGTATGAGGGAATAAACAAAATCTGCCCATCTTGGGCAAGGACAATGGTGTTTGTGTTTAGAGGTTACCTGAGCAGGGTTAACCGAGGTTTACTGTATTGTAATTCAGCTTCTGCAAATGTATAGTTACATGCACAAAACGGTTAGACTTACAACAGGGGTTCCCAACCTGGGGTACACGTACGTCTGACCACTATATCAACAGCGTGTATGTTTGATGGAATTTAGATGCAACTTCTACTTTATGCCTGGTTTTCTTCGCTGAAACATTTCATTCATTTGTTCACAGCAGTATTGAAACTCGACGCAACAGTATTCACTGGTTTAAGCTAATTTTCAGACACTGTGACCGAACTGACTTAATTTTTTTCGGTCACTTAAAAAAAATTCGGTCTATGACTTAAAAAAACGTAGTTTTATGCTAGTCTACACGTTCAAATAGTTTTGACTTCCAGCTCTGCAAGGGTAAGTAATTCTAGTCCACATGTCATTTTTGCAGTTAGCATAGAATCTGTGACCTCACAGAAGCCGTGATGAAACTTTAATTGCTTGTAACTTACGTTTGTCACAAGAACTCTTTGCCTTCTAGACTAGCATAAGTGAAAATCTGTTAGAAGGCTAAATAAATGTGTCATAGAAATCACACAAAACTTCAAAACTGCATATTTTTTGCTTGATTCAAACCAATGAACCTTGCAACAACATCCATGGAATATCATTCGACTTTCTCGACCAGTTGGAGCTCTTTCTGTGAGTGAAACGATGTTCCAGTTTCCATCATTAGCTTGTGGCAGGATTACCAAAGCAGCACTCTGCGCTGTCCCCATACGTAACTTCTGGACTCTATTTGTGGATAGCTGATGAGCAAATCTTTCCCGACTTTTTCGAAGGGGATCCTCTGTCTGAAGCCGGAACGCGGTCCTGGGTCCCGTGCGCGACGACCGATGCGCAATAGTTTTGACTTTTTCACGCATTTCATGGCAGTAACTGCTCAAATTATACGATTGGACAAACCGGTCGAGCAATATGCACAGCAACTTGTGCGATAACATGATGATCATGGGAAGGCGTTCCTGGGGTGGGCATGTGCTTAGGAGAGGCGATGCATTGACTACTGTAAGGGCATTCAGGCGGCAACCACTACACCTAAAAAGGAGAGGTTATGTATTTATTTCGCTATCACTTTTATTATTGGAAAAAGGTGAATGATGTTTTTCGTTTTCTAGACCTCCGTTACATGTTGGAAACATACACTTTTGCATGAAGGGTGAACAAGCAACGATATGCAGCTGGATGTTACAAATCTCAAAACGGTTTTCTCTTTATCTCCAAGGGTTCTCCGTTGACCTTTATCTCCAAGCCTTTGTAACTTGTATTTTGATAAAATACGCAATTAACTTCAATAGGTAAAAAAAACACTTCAAATTTAACAAATCGTTAACCAAATTTTATTTAGAAAAAATTTTGATCTGTAATTGAAATTTCATATTTCTCTTTCTGCGATTCTTTTCAAACTAAACATTTTGTATCTCTTGGGAAAAAGCCCAGGGGCGCCACTTCATAACACACGTTTTTTGATTTTTTTCCTCCATTTCAGAAGAAAAACGTAACCACGTCTTGCAAAGAATAGTAAACCTGTTTGCCAGAAAAAAACATAGTGATCCTGTAACTCAGGCAAGATCTTATAGAAACAGGTCACCTGATGTTTCCAAAGAACAATTTCAGCCGCTATGACAACTGAATTGGGCGTTTACCATCGCTTTGGTCTACAAAGTGATCCTATCACGCAAAAAAATACCGACATTATAGTGTGTTACCAGGACCACTGTGCGATCAAATGCGGGTCAGAACAGTCACAAGAACTTTTTTCGCAACAAAGTAAATGTCAACTTCTACGGTTCACGCTTGACTTAGCTGATTGGATGCCACCAACAACAGTGCGCCACTGGTTCCTACCAAAATACTGATAAGTGCACCTTTGTAAAAGCCTCTGATGCCTTCACTTTCATATATCTTTTTCCAACAGTCAATGGAGTTTTTGTAAGTTAAATCCGTACCAGTACGACCGGACTGCATCATCATGCGCTTGCAGACCGTGTCGAATGGATACGACATCAAACCACTCAGGACCACTACAGTTTCAGCAATTAGCCAATTTACAAACACAGAAGTCTTTTCTGGTTCGGGAAGCATAGCATTAAGGCCATTAAGAAATCCAAAATAGACAGCGCGATACACCACGATACCTTGGACAGCTGTTAAAAAGCCGCGGTAGAGACCACCCACTCCGTCGCTCAGTGTTATGGAAGCAATACAGTTTCTGAAACCAGTAAATTCTCTTGTCGAGGCACTTCCAACATCTGCCGCAAGACGAGTAACAACAAGATTTAGTGGATACACCAAACACAGGACAGTTGCTCCAGTGGCACCGCCGACAGCAAGACTGCCAGCAACGTAACGGGAAGACTGTGTATCACCGTTAAAACCAACCAAGAAAACCTGGTTGTAGGCACCATTGCAAGCAAAAACAAGAGTTTGAAATGAGAAAGCAGCAATCACTTGGGCAAGATTTCCTCTCCAAAATGACACAAAACCTTGTTCACGCGGAATCCGAATTAAGCAGTCGACGATTCCTTTATACTCTTTGCCTTTAGGTATTTGCGGAGAAGCTGCTTGTACTTGGAGAAGCAACCTTGTTCTTTCAAAAGGTGCTAGAATTGTTTTCAAAACTGCTTGTACAGTCCCTCCGACGGCTATTCCTTGAAATAAAACTGAAAGATGGGACGGCATTTCTTCTTCATTGCATTACCCACTTCCTAAGTTGTAAATTAAAGAACACTGATGCGACAGGCAAGCATAAAACTTTTAAGGGCTATTTCACTACATCTTACAAACTGCCTAAACAAAAGCACGTGCCACAGCAAGCATTTCGCTTGCCTATTTTATACAAGACAGATCGGCAAAAAAATCAGTCACTTAAACAATAGCAGAGTGTTTATTTCGCCTACTACGTACACTTTAACATATTATTCCAGTACATAGCAATCTAAGCATACTTTTTTTGCAAGGAAAATACAATTGATTGTTCACAAAACGCAAGTGTTGACCAGTAGTCCTACAGGTAAACAGACTCAACAGTACATGCAACTCCACTTTCAGACTACACAAAATATCTGCGGCGTCTGACCAGCGTTATTGTTCTCCATCCTTTTTTGGACAATTCACCATGTACTGATTTCTCGAAATGCGCTAGCTAATCGTTTTCTGCGCAACTTTTCTTTCATCTGCAAACTGCCCTTCCCACTATACCGCTAGATTGTCAACATCCAGGGCCGCAACCAGCTGATATTTTCGGGGGGAGGCAAAATGACCGTAACGTGTTGTTGCAGAATTATCGGGGGAGGAATGGTTACAACTTGTTGTTGTACCTAGCAACTAAACATGATTTTTTTGAAAATTTCGGGGGGGAGGCAATTGCTCGGTTGGCGACCCTTGTTACGGGAAAGTCTACATCGATGCTTTTTTGATCCATCAGAAACACTTTGTTTGTTTATGGCGACAGTTGAAAATTTTCTCCACACTTTGGGGATGTTTTTTTTCGCTGAGACATTCCGGTCATTTGACCCATATAGTATTAAAACTCGCCGAAACAGTATCACTAGTTCATCATTTCGAACATTATGACCGATTGGGCTTAATTTTGATAGGTCATTAAAAAAAATTCGGTCTAAAACCTAAAAACAACCTAGCTTTGGGGTGTCTTTCCGATAAGGAGTTTGCAACAACTGAAGCTTGCCTCGGGTACAAAATAGCCTTGCGCTGGCCCTGCCCAAGTGGTAGATCCCTGTTGCGATCGGAAAGACCGAGCGGCAAGCACGAAAAGCTTCACGCACACAATGGCAAGCAAAAATAGATTATACCAGTGATAACTCTGGAGCTGTGATTCTTAATCTTTTCTTTACCACGCCTCCCATAAGTACTTGTCCTTTATTTCAAGCCCCACTGGCTATAAAAAGGTTGTAAAAATAAATGTATTATTTCGTGAGTTTATTGATAAAATTTTCAATGTTGTACAGCGCTTAAGGACTCTCGTCCCCTCCCCCCCCGGTTAAAAACCACTGCTCCAGAGTGATCACTATTATTGCCTTGTTTGCGCCACTTACATATGGGTGCTATTCTTTGCGCACATCCCGTTCGTGGTGCATTGCGCATTTGCAACAATACCCACACCCGTGGTGCTGACGCTGCAGACCTTTACTCAATATTCTTGCATCCTCATGAGGAAGTAGCTATACTCGAGTACAAGCATAGAAAGAACAAAAATAAGCACAAGAATGGAAAACAAATTTGTTCGAGGAAAAGTAAAATGGGGAGAGGGTGAAACACTGCAAATATTTTTGTGAATGCATGCATTGCAAGGTAACAGCAGAATTTGCCTAATTTGTCACCTCAAGGTGATGAGAAAAGAGTGACGATTTAGGCGAAGTGATGAATTATGTAAACAGGTGAAAACTCTATCAGAGAAGCTCGTTTACTTTATCGTAGTAACTCGTATAGATAGTGCTCTTATTTGCAGTAACATACAAGTTTGTGACGTTATGGTTGAATACAACAATTCCTCTACCTACTCTATCTGGACTCCTCCATTTAACAACTGCAAAGACTTCCCGCGTTCTCTCAATGGGGAGTCGATTCGCGCTTCGTACCTCGTGTATAAATTCGATAAACAAATTGCGAGGTGCAACAATTCACCGATAAAGATCCTAAGTTGTTTGAATTCTCACATGTACTAGCTGCTTAGACATCAAAAGCGAAACTGCAAATGACGTATTAGCCGAACAAAACGCTTCTCAAGGATAGAAAGAGGTGACGAATTGAGCAAATTGACGAACAGAAATGTACACAAAAGATAGGAATTCTGCCGGGACCGACGAAAAAGTAACGAATTAAGCGAATTGACGAATTAGACAAGCTCTACTGTACCTTCATAATTATTTCTATTTGCAAGAGAGTGAAAAAGAAGTTGCCCTTCCACATTTCACTTTGTGGTAGTCAGGGTTCTTACACAATTTTGAAAATAAATTTCCAGACTTTTTCAAGACCTTTTCCAGACATTTTCAGGACTTTTTCCAGACCTAACATTTCCGTATGACCTACCCAGGTCAAATACAGACCCTATATTATTTAATATGATATAAGTAAAATTATATCAATATTCAATAAAAAGTATGACAAGATATGTCAAAATATCAAGTCTGGGAATTTTTTTCTTTTTCCATACTAACAAACCAGAAAATATTTTTTCCAGACTTTTCCAGACTGGAAAANTTTTTTCCATATTTTTCAAGACTGCGTAGGAACCCCNGGTAGTGTTGGTTTCCACAGCATAAGGTAAATTTAATTTAATGGAATTGGTATCATTTACGGTAGTTGTTGGAGAGATAGTTAAAATTGTGAATCAGACTGCATTAGACTTCACTCCTTACATGTTGATAAAACAAATAGTAAATTCGATGAATGTTTACATAAACTTATTAAGTGCAGCAAATGTAAACAATTCATATTTTGTTGAAGTACCAATGTCTTTTATCAGTCCGCAACAGTACAAATGAAACATCTTTTTCCAATTACAGGTGGTTGATTTGCAATCTCTGAAGAAAACAAACCACATGTTTTGCACTGTGTCAAGGTGGGCCAGGGTTATGGGTGGTAATACATGAAAATATATGGTACTGTATAGCCAGTTTCTTTGATTATGGTTCTTGTTATGGGAAATCACTGGACAGTACCAAATTAAAATGTCAACTGCTACTGTTTTGTGTTTACAAAAACAATCTAATATTATGCATGCAACGAAACACATGACAGAAAAAATGCTTGTGCAATTTCCTTTCTGTACAATAAAAATCAAAAGTTTATGCAAGTGACTTCAGCAGTGTTCTTCAAATGAAGCAAGCTACAGAATTTTTGGGAGGTCCAGGTGCTCTTATGAAAACCTAAATGTATAATTTAGGTATTGGCACAAATTGCAGAGAACTTTTTTTAGAGATGTGCAAGTATTGTGGAATGAGAACACAAGTGCACATTGCACCTTACATAAGTTTCAAAAGTGCGTTCACTTGGACATGATCTCTCATACGCTATCACAGATTTTACAAACTATAAGAAGGTCAAGTTTACATGGCAAGTGTTTACTTGAATGAATTTATCCAAACTTCATTTGAATAACACTTGCCATAAATCAACCATGGAAATGAATTGCTGGCAACAGAAACAGTTGTCACTATGACTGACACTATGCACTTGATGCATAAGAATGGCAGTAGTAATTTCTACTTGAAATATAGTTGATGCATATGGTTTTTTAGGTTGCAAAACAGTCTGCTGTGTCATGCTAGTAGTCATTTTATTTATTATTAGAGAGGAGCATTGCTCTCACAGTCCATCACAGCTTTGTAGTAATCTCATAAATGAATTTGAGGAAGCTGGTTTCTACAGTGCCACTTTGGTGCCAAAAGTAGTTTTATCTTGCAATGATGACTGGAGCCTGAGACATATAGTATGTAGGTAGCATCATTCTGCTGAATGGCAACACAGAACCCGTAAAGTAAATGACCAGAATAAGCTCGTAAGTTTTTCACTAATTTGGTTAAAACAGTTGATCAATATCAGTATGCATTTAAATTAAAAGTCCTGGATTAAGCTTTCACCATGCACCAGGAGCCCTCAACTTTTTTCAAACAACTTCTACTTAGTGTTAAAGTGTTGCATTTTGGTAAAAAATGAGACGTCTAAAAATTTTCAGTGTTGGTTGATGTTTAGGGGTGCATCGGGACTCCTAAGATTTGACCCGGGGGGCAAAACTTGCAAATAATGAAATTTAGCCATAACTAACTACTTGGAGTAAGAACATGATTTTGGTGTCTAACCCTACTAAAATACACACCAGCTATCCATTAAAGCTATCACAAAGACGTAAAAGGTTAAGCAATTTCCATTTTCAGTGATTTTTGCTAAAATAAATCAAAAATATGCGTTTTTCACAAGAATGTTGAAAAGTTTGTCGTGTATTCTGCTTCTTGGACAAGTCTTAAGCGCTGGTGGTTTTGCTAGTGATGTGTTCGAATCATATTTGTCGAGTCACAAGCCCTTCAAGTCAGTAGTGCCTTTTCTTTTTTAATATCCTTTTTAAAGTATATAAATATATGTATAGGCAAAGATGATTTAGATTACATAAAGGATATACACATTCATTCCTTTTTGTAAACTAAATCATCTTTGTCTGCATGTGTGTTTTGTACAACTAAACTCAAATTGTGAATACTGCTTTAACACTGACATTGATTTGTTCCTGATTTTTTACATGGAGACCTGTCCTTGTTGTGGTTCTGTGCTTGTGGTTTGTAATTTTTTTCCACTTTTCACTTGTTTTGTTGTATTCTTTTTGACATTCTCAATAAAATTAAGACAATCCTACAGCTCATCCTAAAAATATAATGCATACATATATGCCTACTTTTAAGATTGACTTCTTCATAAAGTTGGTGAGAAATAAGTGATTGACCTACATAGCCGTCTGGTACAAAATGATAAGGAAATTGTATTTAAAAAACTTGTGGCAGTATTAAAAAAGATTACAGCAGTTCAGATAATGAAATTTGCATAACTCTTTTGTTGTCTTTTAAATCAGTGTGATCCAACTACGGGCCACATATGGCCCACCACAGAATTTTCAAGGGTCCGCAGAAGCATTCAGGAAAAATCTTCAAATCTGAAATTTGTTGAAAAGCATGTGAGATTACATTTGTCCCACTGAATTGCTTGCACTGGATAAAGTAAATTTCACAAGAACAATGAAAAATACCTTTTCTGTTTACCATTTTGTTTCATTTATTTATTTTGCAATCTAATTACAAGGTACTGTGTGCCGCTAACCCTTTGGTAGGGCACCTGTTGAGATAACCTGTTTTTTTCAGTGCCCTGACGTTTGTTGTCTTGAAGAGTACATCTGGCATAATGAACTCATTACCGCCAAATAAATTTGTCTATCTTATCTGCTAAATGCGGCCTTCTGAAAGCGGCCCTTGAGCCAAGTTAATTGCCCATCGCTGCAATAGGCAACAAGCTTAACATCTTTTAATAAAAATGTACAATACTAACGGTGTTAGAACTGCAGAGAGCTTCTGGAAATTAGTCAGCAAAGATAGATTTCCCAAACTAAAAGATTTCGCATTAAAAATGCACTCGATGTTTGGAAACAGATACGTGTGTGAGTACATTTCCTACAATGAAGCAAGTCCAATCTAAAAAGAGAAATCGAATGGCAGATGAAACACTGAACAATAGTCTCCAACTTTCACCACTAACAGTAACACTGGTATTTATTAAAGAATGATAGTGTCAGAAAAGTCTCGACCACAGGCATCCCACTTGTAGAGATTGGTAATACATTGCTATTTGGTATTGTGTAATAATTTTTATGACACTCATTTATCTTCCCTTTTTTAGTTTTAAATGTTGTGAATGTGTTGCGGTGTAGATCACTGTATTGGAAGTGGCCCACGAGTTGTCACGTTTTTGTAAAATGGTCCGTAGGTCAAAAGTAGTTGGACTACGCTGTTTTAAATAACACTTATAATTGTAGTTTTCAACCATTTTGGCAACTGATGGCAATTCTTGAACTATGCACACCTGTAAAATGAGTCTGTATATGTGAGGCACGAAGAAGATATTTTTTCTTGATCTTGAAGATCTACTTCAAACACTTGGTACAACAGAACTGATCAATTTATTTCTGTTTGGCTACCTAGATGTAGCACATGGGTCCTGCATATTATTGAGTTAAATAATGCGATTTTATTAGGTTTAGTGCTCTATCATCACCTATGCTTCAGTATAGGTAGTATCTATTCTGTTGCCACCGACAACCATTTGCATAGCAGGCATAAACACTTATACTCGACTAGCCTCATCGTTTCACTGCTCAGCAAACGCTCTGCTGGGACTATTTTTCTGTTTGAGCTGTATCCACCTTTGTCCACTTATGACGCTGCGTTTGTGATACTAGCAAGACGATGAGGCTAGTCGAGTGTAAGTGTTATGCCTGCTATACAAATGGTTGTCAGTTCGGCTCTCACCATTATTGCTTTGGTTTTGCTAGTATAAATGACATTTTGGTGAAAGTGCTTATTGTGTACTTTTTAAAAAAGGCAGTGGCTACACAACTGCCTGAGGATCTTTTTCTTTGAAACCTTATTTAACTGAAGTGACTGTAACACACAACGAGAGTACAGTAGGCTTGATAGAAACATACGAAACATAAAAGGTAAACCCTAAGCCTATTGCTTAACTGTAATCCTAACCCCTCAATGTAAACTTTTGAAAAGAATTAAGAAAAACTGGACCCATTAATTGAAACGTACAACCAGTCACTACCAAAACAAAAGTCATCAATGTGAGAGCCACCGAACCAAAAACCATTGGCACAGCAAATGTAAAGGCGTCTGCTATACTACCAGGACGGTGCTGCTTGAGTGACAAACTAAGAGTTTTATTTGAACCACGTCATGCAAGGTGGTTCAATAGCCACTTCCTTTGAAAAAGTTTTGGGTAAAACTTTTCCATTTAGATTTAGGGATTACGTTTATGGGTCTAGGCTTAGCCTTCAGGGCTTAGGTTAAGGCAGTGTCTATTTTGCCGTCAAATGCACTACTGGAAATATTTTGCCACTAGGTGAATAAGATTGGTTGAATTGGTCATGTCACATATGCTCGGATTAGTGTGTGGTGTTTGTCATTACAGGCGTACGGGGCGGGTGTGCAGCAGTTCCCCCTGGCTTGAAAAATTTCAGGGCAAGCGCAAGTTGCTTAAAAATCCTGTATGATAAAAATATTTCAACACAATGAAAATTTTCAGGGCAACTCTATTTTTCAGGGCATGAACAAAACGCTCAAAAATCCCTAATGTAAAAGGTATATTCAATACAGTTAAAATTTTAGGGCAAACTGTATTTTTCAAGGCAAGCACAAAGTTTCTCAAAAAATCTTCAGGACAAATTGTTTTTTAGGGCAAATTGTTATTTTCAGGGCAATGTTTCTCCAACCCCCCAATAAAATGCTTACCCTTTCGCCTATGTTTGTCATGTTTGTGACTTACTACCCTAAACCTAAACTGATGAAATTTATAGACAAAGAGAGCACACCTTGTGTACATAGGCATTCGAGCTCGATCAACAAGCTTTTTTTAAGGTTGATACCATTACCAATGCTTTATTACATTGCCAATAACTGATACTGAGATATTTGCATTACTCAAGGTCAAGCAGTGTCTATTTTGCCTAATGCCGCAAACTAAACACTCCTGGAGCTATTTTGCTTTCAGCCAAACATTAGTTGAACAGGTCACATGACAAGCTTTGAAAGCAAAATTGGTCAGTTGATTGTGATGTCTGTAGCATGTATTATTTTTATCTCTCAAAAAATATTTGATAGCCCTGCTTCAGCAGTATTGTAAAGTAGTGACTAGTCACACACAATGCTACACTTACAGTACAATGCATAAACCAAATCAGAAAATGTTTTCATGTACTATTACAGCATGTTTTTACCTGTCAGAGCTACTGCATTCAATAGTCTTACTCCATAAATCAAGCATTCAAGCAAATCAACAATCACAAACAGGCGAACATTTGTTGCCTATAAGTACTCCTTTGTGTTGGCCTATGCTCAGATGCACATCTCACGAGTAGGTAAACACAGGGGCGTAGTGCTAAGATAAGAGGTATGGAAACACCGTTCCCACCCCATGACTACACCCCTGATTTAGGTTTAAACCGAACTCTAACACCAAATATCGCTCAGATGCCGTCACACGCGAAAAGCTCTTTTAGTTCTAGCAATCCATTCAGGCAAGCTGCAACCTACTCCGCAACGGCCTGAAAATTTCAAGACTAAATGTTCCTCGGAAACGAAGATAGCGGAGTTACGATAAATGCAAACAACCAGCCAAAGCGTGGAGTAAGCAAATACCATTGTTGACGTCATAAACAGTAATTGCACAACCATGCTATACCATTCCTGGCATACCAAAATAACCATTCCTGTTGCAGGCTCTACACGTAGAAATTGCAATGAAAAATCTAAATTTTCAAGTAAAGTTACTAGTATAAAAAGGCGTGGGAACGCGTTCTCACACCAAAAAAGGGGTGAGGACGCCGATCTCACCCTACTACTACACCCCTGGGTAAGTAGCATAACACTAACAGTCAAGCACGCGACGCTTCTCTTACAAAAAGAAAGAAACCATCATTTCATTACCTACGACGAAGAACCGTTCAACATCGAATTCTGCGCAAACCTGGGTCACTGCTCGCTGTGACGTAGGGACGTTTCATGACGCACGCTGAAGGCCTTGTCTCACCAGGCTAGGCGGCCTTGCTAAGTTAAAACAGTCAACCACCACAGCACATAAATAACCTGATTTGTTCGCAGGCAGTCATCTGCATACCGCGCAAAAACTTACAAGAGACTCTTACGTCATAACCAGTGATGCAAGGTTATTTTGCAAAAACAAGCAAGTAAATTTGAAAAACAAGCCAAAAATAGGTAGTTTAACCGAAAAACAAGCCCTATATGCGTTGGCAGGAAAATTCAACAAAACCAAAAGTCAAGAAGAAAATTATATAAAAAATAGGGAGGCAGATCGGAAAAAACAAGCCCAAAATTAGCAAATTTTCATAAAAACACGCCCAACATGCCGTTGGCAGTAAATAGAAACAGCAAAAGTGCAAGAAAATTTGACAAAACAGCAATCTGCAAAAAATAAACTTGCAAAAAACAACCCCCAAAAACAAGTAAATTTCAATTAAAACAAGCCCAAAAACAAGTAACCCGCAAGTCTTCAAAAAAACCCGCAACTCCACAAAAAAAACAAGCTCAAATTCGAGGGAAAACTGCAAGGTTGGCAACACTGGTCACAACACAGAGCAGAGATGAGCGGACTGTGAAATTTCTCAGTCCGAGTCCAGTCCTGATCCGCTAAAATTGAATCCAATCCAGTCCTGATCCGCAAGATTTTTTAAAAATCATCAGTCCGATCCAGTTCTGGTCCACCAATGTAAAACCATTAATTTTTCTTTTGCGTCATGACGCAAAAGAACTGCTGGAGCTATTTTGCCTTTAGCCAAATGCGATTGGTTGAAGGCAAAATAGTTCTAGCAATGCTTTTGCCTTTTGCCTAATGAGGCAGAATAGACATAGCCTTTTGGCATTTCCAAAATTTAACAAGGAAATGCCTATTTGGCATCAGAAGGAAAAGCACTGCTGGAGTTATCTTGCCATTACGAGAATCTGACTGCTTGGATTGGTCAAGTGACAACGATAATAAACTTGGATTAGCGTAAGGTCCTTGTTACATGACAAAAAAACCTAAACCTAAAACATATAAACCCAAAACCTAGACACAAAACCTAAACTCAAACCCAAAACCTAAACCCAAAATTCAAACCTAAACCCAAACCCTAAACCCGAAACCTAATCCGTAAACCTAAACCTTAAAGGTAAACCCCAAACTTTTTGAAAAAGTACATTAAAAGCATTCCTATCAAAGGTGTAACCTCTACAAGCTATCCCAAAGGAAATGGTGAGAGCAGAGCTAACGAACAATCACACAGCAGGCATAGGCCCTAACCACTCAACCAGAGCTGGGCAGTAGCGAGCTACTAAAATAGCGAGCTACTGTAGCGAGCTAGTTTTCCAGTAGCGTTAGCGATAGCGCCGCTCTTTTTTAAAAAATAACGGGTGCGGTAGCGAGCTATCACCATTTTACCGCTACCGCTAATCGCTACTTTGGCATGACTGGTGGCCAAAGGAGGAAGTTCGCAAGAGCTCTTCCGTCAGCACACGTTGATAGTAACTACTCTTCTCACTGTTTTGCGTTGATTTTGGATGATTTGTTTGCGGTAAGCTAGCAGCATTAGGAAAGATTTAGCTCAGGTTGCTTTTGACTTGATCAATAGGTTCCACGTTAATTTGGTAAAAACTAAGCATCAGCGACAAACTTAAAGCAGTTGGGGCTTCGAAGCATTGGCTACTACTACCGGCAAAGCTGCATATGACTGAACTGAATGCTTGGAAAAATATGGCACTGGGTTCAACATTTCGCTGCATGTGCAACTACGGTTTTTGTTTTGAAGTATATGTCAGTATGATAGTTTTT
>JGI24159J19872_10006700_pt1 | contig 15052 bp, 6 predicted proteins | sample Ectturendosymbi4_FD_19872 | JGI IMG/M metagenome (IMG submission 19872) | reverse complement strand
GCCGCCCTTGAATGTAAGCCGTCCTTGAATTTAAGCCGCAAACATGATGAAAAAAAAACTTTATAAGCCGCGGCTTACAATCGAGTAAATACGGTATATCTGATTTGTTAAGCCAATTTTTGGCGACCCCAAAATTACATTTGGCGACCCATAGTTTGAGAAGCCTTGCTCTAGTTGAATAAAAAGAGTTATTTCTTCATCTGTTATTACTAAACAATATCCTCAGCAAATTTTTCTAGTTCAGAAAAATGTAAAGGACTGCAATGCATCAAACTGCATGGTTGTGCCATTGCAGATACTACTTACAATAGAAAAAATAGACAACTCTATCTCCTATCATGACTCACATGTGCTATCTTTTTGATGATACTGATTTGCATGCATAAATGCAATATGCAGTTCCTCAATGCATTCATATTAATAGAATAATTTTGCTTTTAAACATATGCCTCAGGCCAACAGAATAAAACAAACGATTAAAGACTAACACATTAAAAACAAAAAATACTCTTAAAATATTTTTAATTTTTCGAAGCAAATTTTTTTGTGAACAGCACTTTTTTACGTATTTCAAATGCCAGTATTTCTCACATTCCCAAATACTAGCATTTGGTAGGTGGGCATACAATCAAGCAGTTGCCCCGGGTATCACCAGATCTCTGCACGCTCCTGAGACCGAACAAAACAAAAACAGGTTTGTGGCGTAAAAATTTCATCTGCTTCGCTGAAAAACATGTACTGTTTCTCAAACACTTGTGGTGTTTGGATTGTTAGCTTATTAGCGTAACTGATATTTTAAGATTTCTACCAATGACATATTCTGTTTCACGTTGCTTGTTTTCATATGTAAATGTTCATTGCAAGTACGGTGCACAATTATAAGTCACACTTTTACATTATCTTCATGGCAGTAGTGGAAGAACTCAAGCGTAGATTGTAGCACGTTTAAGTCTTATTCTGGGTCGCGCAGCTCAGGTATGCACAACAACAATAGCGCTTTCCAAAACCGATGTTCGTTCAATACTGAAACCACAGTATCAGCAGCATCTTGTGCCCTCGGCTAAAACTTGGCCGCACCATGTGCTTGCCAGTGGCAGCAGCTGTTTACGCATGAGTGCTATCGCTGCGTAACTCCGCACCCAGGGTTGCCAGATCTACTTTTTTTGCAAAGGGCCAAATCTAGCCTAGAAAAGAGCCAAATTCTAAGACAAGGGCCAAAAAAAGGGCCAAACATTTTTTCCAAATTTATCAAAATTACGAAGTCATATGAAGCCGTAACTAGCAATTTATTAAATGGCAATGTTCCTCAATCACAATTGTAGCTCAACAGCAAAACAAGCACATGATGAATGATCGTAGGAGAACAACTTAATTTCCATGTGCAGCCATAAACTGAGATATATTTACCATCCTCAACAAGTGCTAAAGCGATCGAGAACACTCTGAACAAAATCAACAAACACGTGCACCACCTAAATAACAGTAATTTAGGTAACGTAACAATTCTCATTGGTACCTCAACAACTGCAGCAAGTAATAGGTATTCTGATGAACTTAGTTTCACATTAACTCAGAAACTCCAAGGATCCTAACAAAATGTTGTAATCGAAAACCTTCAAAATATAGGAATTTGGTGAAAATCTGCAATTAATTAGTCAAAAAAGTGAAAAAACATGGTTTCTCAGACAGGACCCAGGGCGGTCAGATATAATTTTTGCAAGGGGTCATGTCTATCCTGAAAAAGGGCCAAAAAAGAGCCAAAGGGCCAAACGAAACATGTGGGGCCAGCAAGCGTGATTTGGGACCGAATTTCTGAAATTTGTTCCCAAAAGGGCCAACCTGGCAACCCTGTCCACACCGATTTCCTATTGACATTCTCGACAACGAAACAAAAATATCGTTCATTGTAGAAGGCAGTGAATCCGAGAAAAGCCAACGACAGAAGCGAAAAATCTCGCACAAATTTTGCATTTGAAACAGCTCTAACGAACTGTTTGTCCGTTAACCCCATGATTTACTGATTTAAGACGTCGGTGTGCTTCAGCCAAGGCCTCCAAGAGAGAGAGGTCTTGCTCTAAGTCTAGGAGGCCTGGCTTCAGCAGTAACGCGCTACCTGCAATCGGTGCTGTGGTTGACTCAAACAAGAAGGAATGCGTATCCTCGCATCAAACAGTATCTGTCGAAAGGAGGCCTTTCTCGACGAAGAAGCAGCCACTTTTGATGTTGTTACTGTGTCCTAGCATGTACGACTTACGTCAGAACGTTCGCAATGTTTTCGTGAGATGAAAACATTTAGACTTGCATCTCTACAGTTTTAAGCAGAAATACCTGATTCAGCAGAATACCTTTTGCCTGGTGGTGGGACTTCTGTTGCAAAGTCTTGCAATGAACCGCTATAGGCCGGATGTTCACCCTGCGACAGATAAGGAGTACACCTAGAAAGATATATCCTGTAAATGTAAACGGTTTGCGCTCCTTCGCTTTCTAAAAGAGATGAACTTCGAATGATATAATCAAGACTAACAAATCAGTTAAAGGTGTCATTCAGACTGCAGCTACCAGATATAGTAATAGCTGCCTGATGTAAAATCTATCGCGCAAATCGAACTCCTGGAAAATTTGGTTTATTGATGGGGGGAACACGGCAGCGAAAACCCTCTTCTTTTCACAATTCTAGCAGTAGATATGAAAATTTCTGGTTTAGTTTCTTGTTTCCTGCTCTCCATACCGTAACTGAGAGCTTCGATGTTGCTGTGGTTGCATCATTTTTTGTTTCTTTTCCTGAAAAAATAGAATTCCTTTCAAGCTAATCTGTTGCGTTAAACTCCGGCTTACATTGCCATGCGCAAATTATGTTGCTAAAAAGTTAAATGGATTTACCAGTCCCTTCCACCAACCATTGCAACTTTTGTTTGTGCACCAAAAACGCTCAGCAAGGGCTCGTGCTGCAATTACTTCGATTTCCTCGCAGCAGATATTGGGATGTTAGGAATATAAGCAAAATCTTGCGGATTAAGTTCAGACATTATCAGTTACAGGCAAGATACAACTTGACTCGGCAAAGCTATGTTTCGACAAACCATCGAATGCAAGTCGGATACTTTGGATCGGAGGGAAACGCGGAAGTCACGCAAAATTTTATGAGAAGCAATAACACAAAAAACAATGATTCAAATCAGTGGTTCTCACTGCGGCCCGCGTACAATTGTGAAGTTTTTGTGTGACTGTTGAACCTTTTGTAGAAGACAACCTGGTCTTTCTTTATGAAGGTAAACGCACCCTCACGAAAATTTGAAAAAAACTTTCTCGGAGCATGATTTTCGCAGATTTCTTCATAAAAAGGATCCCCCCCGGCAGACATCCCAGCGATGAAAAATATTTTCCTGCAGATCCTGCTTTCGTTCTTCAAAAAGCATCAGCTGCCATTTTTACCACGGCCACATTGCACAGTTAAATTGTAGCGGAGGCAATTGCGATTGTTTTGTCCCTCGTATAATAGAAAAAGAGCAGAGCACCTTAAATTGCGCAGAGGTGTATCTCTTGCAAACCTCGATGTGCAGTTTTGGTGTGCGTGCTGCACAAAAATCGATGTTCAAAATTTTGTGCGTTTTTTACTACCAAAAATAATCCACGTGGTCACCCCAATTTTACAAAATGATTTTGCAAACATTGGCGAAAACGAAAGTTTTATATGAATAAACTCCACAAATATTTATAGAAAAACACAGAAAGAATTACGAAACCAGCCCAAAGACTTTGAAGTCAGTACGTACGCAATTAAATGTTACCCATGCTGTTGAAAATGCAAATGCTGTTCCGGAAGATTTTACATTTGGTATACTATTGATATTCAAGCCATTATCTTTCTTCGTCCTGGGCCATTTTAGATCAACGCAATGCTTTTCAGTCGTTTTCTCTTCGAGTCTGACCCCAAACGAACAGAGTAGCCCAGCAGCAAAACCACGTTAAATTAAGTCGGATCTTCTGGTATCCTTCGGGCCGCTCCAACGTCAATGTTTCCTCGATTTGACTTTTTGATAAGGTCGCACAAGCAGAAGCAAAGTATTCACGTCTGCAGCAACGTTTGCGCGTGCGTGTCTGTATCTGATTATACTTGTTAACTCGTTGCTTGGCTTGTTAATAAGTGAATTTCAATTGTGTAATGTGCAACCAAAAAGTGGTGAATTTTTATATTTTCCAAAAACACGGAAACTTCGACAAAATGTCAAAACCCTGATACATACATTTTTCAGTCACGCCAAAACAAGTCCAAGTGCACATACGACCAACAGCTCGAATTACTGCGAGGATCTCTGATGTCAATAAAATCCTGGTGCACGTTTAATAAACAACTTTTTTTATCGTCTGCTCTGCGAGATTACGTGAAATGATGATTTGAATGCATAGTGCAGGAGCGAGCAGGCAATTTTTCGGGGGTGCAAAAGATAATTTGCCCGAAAAAAACTTTTTTGCGACAAACATTCCCCCTACAAAGTTTCTCTTTTGCTATTGGTATACATTATGTTTTCCTCTACCATTTTACCATAGACTAGAAAATAGAAAATTTCGTACTTGAAATTCGGCTCTTAATAGCCCTAGTGAAAAAAGTGCGCTGGGCTGTGCAACAGCATTGTCAGAAGCTATGGCAAAATGTATTCATCCAAACACAGTACTTAAAGTTAAAAACAAAAGCTTTTCTGTACTATCCTGGCATGGACTCTACTAATACGACCTAGGTGCCCTGCAGTATGTTTAAGTGCCTCAGTGTATAATTAATAAAGCACATAAATAAAATGCCTTCTCTTTCCAAAACCTTCACGTGAGTCAGTTACTCATCAACTCTCGCAAACTAAAACACGAAGTTACTAGACACAGTTTGTTGATTTTATATAAGAGTATATTTAGGGTATTTTCTATGACATAATAAACTTTTATTTATATATTCAATAACAAGGAAGTATAATTTCGTTAATATTGTTAAAAAATGTGGAAGCTTCTTTGCCCAATTTTTTAAAGATTTTGCCCAACATTTTTACAAATCAAAACTTTGGGGGTGCGTTTTCACCCCCAGCACCAACACCCCTGATTGAAAATTTGTGACGATGTAACTCAGCTAATCACGTGTTCGCGGGCCTGGAGCGCACACAGGTGAAGTTGTGCCGAGGGCAAAAAAAGGCTTTCGAACTGCCAACGTGTTAACTGTAAGCCATACCAAGCAGATATTTCTTTAGAAATCAAACCCCATCCTTCTTGCAACCATAAAAACTTCTCGTTTGTTCGCAGTGCTCTTTGCAAGCAGTCCATCGTCTACTAGTTGCAGGTGCTGAAAATAACCATGCGGCTTCATTAATTCGGCAGTTACTTCAGTTACTTCAAGCCTTAAAAGACTTTTTCACTGTTGCTACTGCACTGACAATGCAGACCCACAATGCAGAAAGAATGTGTTTTGCATCGGGTGGTTGAATGTGCATCCCTAGTTGCTTAAATGTTGCAAAAACAGCATAAACCAAACTGAGACCCCATTCATCACAAAAAATGCAGGCCATTGCATCAAAAACTTATTCAATGGTAAACCTGATAGGGTCTACAGAAACCAAGTTCCGGCTTGTTTCCGGTGGCCCCTACTTTTGTCTTGCTTCCCTTTTTCTATTTTGAGCAATACGTAGTCTCCGGCTTAACATTTCTGATGATTATATCTGCCAACTTCATGATTAAGAATAAGAGGGCTAAGTTGACAAATGCTTGCAATGGGCGCAAGTCAGCAAAACTTGCAAGCTTCTTCAGCCTTGCTGCTCAAGTGCGAAAGGTCTTAACGAGACGCATTTGTGACGTGCGAGCACATTTATGCCGTCTTTGTTTCGCTTCGAGAAGAAAGCAAACTATTCGCTGTGGAAGTGGAACAAACACCTGTCAAAACGTTTTCACCAACATAATGCCAAAGCAGCCTTAAGTGGCTCGAACAACAAAAATGCTTTTGCACAGCAATTCAAAGAAAACGCTTTCTCAGGGAGGTCAAGGTTTCTGATGGAAACCACTGAGTCATTTCATTTGCAGGGTGCGTTGTGTTTGATTTTTGGTGCCCCCCCCCCTACACCTCGGCGCCAGGGCTTTTTCTCCTCCTCGGTACGCTGCTGGCGCCGACTTAGTTGAGTCCATGGAACGTTCGTGAGAGCGTCGACACCTGTCCTATCACAAAAACCGTGCACGATTTCATACGAAAACAAGAGTTTCTTGAATGCCTCCAGTAAGAAGAATGCTCCACTCATTTCACTTTAATTGCAAAATTGGAATCCGCCAAGACCCACTGAAAAGGCCGGTAGTCCACTGCCTTAAGAGTTTGAGAAACTGTGATGTCAGCAATAACTTGCGAAACGCCCGGCATGGCTCCATTCAAATCCTTATAGTGCTTGTGCTGCTGTTGCGTGACCCGAAACTGTAATGAAAAGCCAGTAACCGCCTCAGTTACTTCTGCTCATCGAATGGTTTCCTTAGTGCGGGCTGAACTTCACTAAACAGTATGTTTTTTTCGGTTCGGGAAAGCGAATACCGCAGCTGCTCGCTGGAAACTGTGTGATGTAACTCAAATGTGAAGGTCAACAATGNTGGACTTAACGGTTGTTATCTTTCAAAATCGCAAATATTGCCTGGTCACACTAATGATATCTCGAGCGCACCAAGTCCTGGTTTTTATGTTTTTGACCTGCACGCCAGTCGCCACACGTCAACCTTGCCCTGTTGATGCTGTGATGCAGCGAAATGCAAAGGTTAAGCTAAGAAAAAAAACAGCGGCATTCCAAGACAGTTTTCCTAAGTGAGCTACCTTTGGATTGGAAGCAAAATGTTTCTTAGCTTAAATACAAAGGTTGTATTGAATTGATTCTCTTTGGATTAACGCATTTCTTCAGGTCAGCAAACGGTTATGTGGTGCCTTACCAGGTTGGGTTGTGGTAACTTAACACGTCTCACTGCAGTGTGCCCAGTATGGCATGTTAGTTGTGCACGCTGCCTTCGTTTTGTATGAGTTGCACCCTGCGATCAGCTCCAGTCTAACCTCATTTGTTTTCGCAAGCCTGCGCACCACGAGTGACGATGCGTAGCACATGACGCGAAAGCAACTGGGGCCACAAGCAATGTACAGTTGAACCTTGTGGCATAACAGCTTCAAACTGTTAAATATCCGGACGCTTAGACGGGGGCCACGATGCTGCGCAAAACACGATTATTGCCAAGGAAGACCGCTCGACATAACGGATGTCGTTGAAAGAGGCGCGTCAACCACAAACCCTGTTCGCCTGTCATTGTGAACTGTGCTTCACAGTTTAGGCCATAACTCTGGGTGTGGCAAGTCGCACAAAGCTTCAGCTATTATGAAAGGTCGACGCCAAAAAAAGATGATTTTTCGAAGAGAACATGTTGCAACTTGATCAGTATGAAACAAGGCTTTGTGCTCTGTGAATTACATTCTGATTCAGTTGTTCATTTTCACATCACTGATGAATTTTTAAAGCTCTCTTTTACAAATTATTTTTGTTCTTTTTGAGTGAGATGCGTATAAACTTTGGCATGATTGGCCTGTCTAAACAAAGAAAAAAGAAATGTAACTTTGAAGCCGGAAATATTTAAATCGAATCATTGTCAGTGCCCGCCATTATTATTGTCACTAAATTAATGAGAACGATTTTGGAAACGACGAAGTGGTAAATTGTGTCGGCACTCTCAAACAGTTGGTACACAAAATATAATAAAGCTGGCGTGTTGCACATGTTCCCCTACTCGGCTGTCCGCCCACATTTATCAGCCTTGTCAGGCCGTTGCATGACAGCATGGGAGCACGTATCTCGTTTGAAGGTGCTGCACCAGTTCCTTTTGAGCTGAAAAGTGGCGTAAAACAAGGTCGTGTTCTGGCTCCAACGCTGCATGGAATCTTCTCTGCTGGTCTCTGCCATGTATGCCTTGATAATGACAAAAATAAGGTTCTACGCACCAACACAGATGACAGGTTGTTTAAAATCTTGCAAGATTACCTGCCATGCAAAAGAAAACTCGGCACATTCTGGCACGTGAACCATGCACTGTTCACAGATGCTGATGCTTTCGTTTCACGCATTGAATCGGGCCTTCAATATTTGATGGACGTTTTTCTGGCGCTTGTTGGCTTTTTCTACGGTCATTCGCAAAAATAAGATCGTTGTAATGCATCAGTTGACGTGCACTGATGCACGCGAGTCAGATACCATCGTGAACGGGACTATGTTTAAAAAAGGCGGCAACTTCAACCACCTGGCTCCTTATGTCCAACGACTGCTCCTTTGAAAAGGCTATCAGACTGCAAAAGGGAAAGCAGCCGCCGCTTTCAGTCGACTCTTTTCCGGAGCATGGTGCAATCCACATCTTATCCTGCGCACAAAAGACAACACATACAACGCTTACACACAATGCTCCACAGTTCGAAAATAGGGCTACCATGCATCCGGCATGAAATTGAACAGTTTTGACACGTGATGCATTAGTGGTGTGATGTTGTGGGCCAAGATCAGGGATGAAATCATATTTCAGCGCACCGTCTGAAGTTTCCTGTGTAGTTATGTCAAATAAAGCGTCTGCACTGGCTTCGTTACGTCCGCTGTCTTTCAGAGTACTTTTGCCCAAAAAACATTCTCTACTGTGAACTGAGCGCATGTGCTCGAAGTGTTACCCAACCCCTTCTTCGTTTTGGAGATGTTGCGATGCAAAAACTCTTGCAGCTCAAAATTATCGTTTTCCTCTGGGAAAACACAAGCCGCAAATCCTCTGATCTCTCGCGTGCTGCCTGGCCATTCCTTTCAAAGGGATCTTAGACGTTCTGTCACACCACCACCTGAAGATTTTGCTCGCAGTTTTTTTTAATTGACGAATGTGATCTCTCTAAAACCTGGCAATTGCCTAGAAAATTCGAAAATGTTGATCACCACTGTTTTGCGCAAGTGTTCAGAAACGTCATGAGACCAGTATTACCTGACTTAGTCGAACCGGAATGGAAAAGTGATCACCCGTATGTTTTCAACAACAATGCACCAGAACTGTTTTTGTTGCTTTTTCTGCTCACAATAATCAGAGGAACGCTTCAAATATCAGAGCAGAACATTAACTAAATATCAGCTGTTTTACCTCTGTCGGTAACCAGGTTTCTCGAAACTTCTGAGCAGTCTTTGCCTGTGATGTGAAACCGGTGGTGTTATATCGACTGCAACGATTATATCACAGAGTATAAGCAAGATGAAATAAATTTAAATTCCGTACGAGCGTGCACTGTGTGGCTTGAACGCGTTTTGCCAATACGTACCCTCGCCGGTCACTACTTCTCAAGATAACGTTGCACAGCTTGGTTGGAAGGGGAGTGTAATGGAACGGCATTCGCAGGTACCGTCAGTTAACCACCTAATTTCGTTTTCGCCGGCTGTTTATCGGCAAAAAATCGACATGAAGAAATTTTCTGAAAGATGCAACCTTGCGTAGCACAAAATCTGTTGTCTGACCTTAATGCAACCACGGCCTACTTTGAGATGTGTTAAGTAGGCCGTGCGTTAACTTGAATAGTTTCCAAGCTATTTTTTGCTTTTTAATCTTTGAGTTGGAATACATATAGCCTAATAACAGTGATATGATTTTGGATTTAAACTTAATTTAGATTTTAAAATTGTCAGTTTTCGGATTGCATTGGATTTTGAAATGAAATTGTAGGATAGGATTTGAAGTATGTAAATCCGTTCATCTTTGATATCTATGCATTTAGGCGGCAAAGTATTGATAAAGCCCTCAATGCTTGATCCGCTATTCGGTTCTGATTTGCGCAGCTGTTTCGTCGCCAAATGTGGATGAAGGTTTGATATTGCTGTTCTATGCATTGAACATGAGGCTGAAATTTCAATTTCGTGCTTGCTGCTGCTGCGCGCAGGGAAAGCTATGTTTTAACCCCGAATGGCTGTTTCAACCCGTTTGTTGTGGTTAGCTATCGTGAACCAAATCGTTTGGTTATAGAGTCCTGAGTCAGTACAAAATCGCACAAGAATATACGCGCCCGGTCTTCGCTGCCGTAACGGCACCTTTAACTGGTCGCGTAATGTTGTACTTGCTTGGCTGTGACGGTCTTGAACCAATCTGGTCCTGCTTTCTGCGAGAGCTTCCTTTGTAATTGTTTCGAGTAAACATGCACGCGTTTTTGAAAAAATAAACTACTGGGCATAGAAAACCTGCTTGTTGTTTTTGAAACGTTTTACATGCATGCTTTTGCAAACTGCTGCCTACTTTTCGCCCTACTGTAAATGCATTACATGCCGCGCCAGATGTTTGCTACGCACTGTGTGCATCAGGAATGTACAATCGCAATCCCTGAAAAGGTTCAAAGTGTTTTACACAATTATTCTACACAATTATTCTAAAAAAGTATAAGGTTACGCGAAGAGTTTGAGCATCTAGTGATCGACCAGCTTTGAAAACTGCCATCTCACGGTTTTGTCTTCATGCAAAAACACTGGGATCGGGTTGCATCATGGATCATGGGGATGGACAGGTACAAATCTTCGAAGTTGTGAAAACGCTCTTACACGGTTATGACGGAACAGCAAACTGCGTGTGATGGTAGACCAGTTGTAGAACCGCGCAAGGAGCTGTCTTTATACCCGCAGTCACCTGATGTTTCGATCGTACTTCGAGGCCCCATAGGCTAATTTAGCATGAGAGTTGTCGCCATGAGCAATGGTTTTGCTCAGGTTTTAAAACAGACTCGCATAAGGGCGTCCTCTTTGCCTTTTTTCTAACGATGTCGCCTTTGTCATATTCCACTTACAGTTGACTTAACTACTTTTTCTCGATTACACCGGATTACCACGTAAGTACAGTAAAACTTGTCTAATTCGTCATCGTTTAATTCGTCAATTCGCTTAAGTCGTTACTTTTTCGTCGGTCCCGGCAGAATTCCTCTCTTTTGTGTACATTTCTCTTCGTCTAATAATTCGTCAGTTTGCTCAAGTCACCTCTTTCTATCCCTTAGAAGCGTTTTGTTCGGCTAATACGTCATTTGCGGTTTCGCTTTTGATGTGTAAGCAGCTGGTACGTGTGGCAATTCAAACAAATTAAGGATCTTCATCTGAGAATTGCTGCACCTCGCAATTTGTTTATCGAATTTATACACGAGGTGCGAACCGCAACCCGACTCCCCATTGAGAGAACACGGGAAGTATTTGCAGTATATTAAAAGTTTAACCAGATTAAATGGAGGAGTTCAGATAGAGGAATGAATTGTTGTATTGAACCATAACGTCATAAACTTGTATTTTACTGCAAATAAGAGCACTATGTATACGCGTTACTATGATAAAGTATACGAGGTTCTATGATAGAGTTTTCACCTGTTTGCATAATTCGTCACTTTGCCTAAATCGTCGCTTTTTTCTAATCCCCTTGAGGTAACAAATTTGGCAAAGTCTACTGTATTAGAAAGTGAACCATCGGCTCGAAAAAAGGTCCTCGCTCCCCATGTCACACATGTGCGATGAGGTGCTGTAAAATTGTGCGGCTGGCATAGCTTTTCAGGGGAAAATTTCTTTTCTCCGGTCTATTCCCTGAACGAAATTTTTTAACGCCCGCAGCGGCAAACATAAGAAGAAATACCTAAGATGGTAAACGTTCTCGGTATCACAGACGTCGTTGGAGTTCCAGCGATTTTCCCGACACCGACGGGCAGGCACGCACAACCTTGCTTAAATGGTCAACGAGAATTTGCACTTACTGGTGTGAATGTATTGTACGTAATTCTGGTATTTCCTTTATTAGTTTTTGATTCGTTCGCGAATTGCGAAGGAATTGCTTGTGGGCAGCTTTGTGGCATTTTAATTGCTGCGACAAGTAACTTTCTCTCTGCAGACGACGGCTTACAAATTTCCGGTGCAATCATATAAACAAGGGCACGGTCAGTTTCAAAGCTTCCCCTTTTATCAAAAGCGTTGCGAATGTAAAACCTCTTATTGCTACACAGCCCTCGTGTTCCAGCGATTTCATATTTCAACTGGTTCTATGTCGAACGTGTAGACCAGTGATTCTCAACGTGGTCCAGCTGCAGCGCTGGTTGTCCACCTGGATTTTCTAGTGGTCCGCAGAGTTCGATAAATCCTTGATAAAATGTTCACTGACCTCTGTGCAGTACAGTTTCGACCAGTTGCTCATGAGGTGTCAGCACAACAAAGTGCTCCATCGGATGTTTTTTGGAAAAGATGGTCCATGTGCCAAAAAATGTTGAGAACCACTGATGCAGACCTACGAATGTTTGAGCCCGCCGTCATTCGGTCACAATCACAGCGTATTCATAGACGCTGTAATAACTTTTGAACGCCAAGCGACCTGACCGAAGCAGTAGGCCGTTGTGTCACGCGATGCAGATAAACAGACGAGAAATATTTTAGATGGCCTCCAAACGGAAGGAATGCGGAAAGGCTTTTCTGAATTTACAAAACAATGGCCGAAACAAACGAAGTCAAATACAAACAGTAGATATTTTGATGACCACCATCATCAGTGCGATGAAATATGAAATACAGTAAGCTTTCTGTAAGTTTATGTGACCGATGGAGAGAAGGACGCTGTAAACATGAACGAACAACGCTAAATATTGTTACGGTAGTGACGTTGTTGCGCGAAGCGTCAGCATACACGTGACTCGACGTGACGTCACACACCATCACCATGGGAACACGAAATCAAGCATCCAGGCCTTGACTGAAAATGGTCGAGTTTCATTTTGTTGCAGAGGAAACGAAACCTTGTGGACTTCTCACTCCGCCGTGTCTGTGATGCCCGCTGCGAGTTTATTAATGTTAAGCCGATGTTGTCTGGCAACGGTTACCATAGCAATTTTTTCGACAGGTTGTATTCAGCAGTTTTTGATCAGAAAACACGGCCTGACACAGAAACATGTTTCACGTGTTTCTGTGATCCCTCTCCAAGAAAATTTCATTACATCCGCCGTGTTCGGAGTCCGTATCCGACAACGTATGGCAAGAACTCAGCGGGTTTATTCAGCGCAACTTTGCAGTGAACGTGAGGTTTCGTTGTTTTCAAAACACTCAAGAAGCTTCAAAGCTGGTTTCCGGTCAAACACCGGTGAGGTTTATCAGTAAGTTAGTTAAACAACCGAGATTCAGAAATAGAAATTTATTTACGGTATGTAACCGAACGCTCTTCCTTTGTGACATCACAATAACCAGACGCATAGGTGTAGCAGAAGAATATCGATCTCATTGCTTCAATAGCACTTAAATGTTAACAGATTCAAAGACAAATAATGAGTATCGGTAACAACAGCTGTGCAGGACGATACTACAGCTCAATTCAAGCTAAACGATTTTCTTATCAAGGAAAGGAGTTTGCAAGCTACATATATGGAACATTCCTCATTCAAACGAGTTAGGGAGCTGCATCACTGCAGCTCAGCGATGTGTAATTCCATGGACGCACAGTTATTTGCCTGGTTTAAATTAACCTTCAAATTAACTTTGAAATATAAACCCAACGGAAGTTTTACGCTTGATCTCGGCACAGTTTCATGACTGGAAATAATTTAACTGCAATTAATTGGCACTTTGTTTCCGGAGCGATCAGATTGTATGATGAAATTCCAACCCTGCATTTTTATGCGGGCCCGCTTTGAACGTGCAAGTGCCGTGTGACTGAAGGTCATTACAGCCAAGATGGGGCAAGATTCAAATGTTCTGCCATGACAGTGGCGTAGCCAGCCCAAAATTTGGGGGGTCAAAAANTTTGGGGGGCAAACATGTTTGATTTTAGGCGAGCAACAGTATTTTGCATGGTATACCGCAGGGGTCACCAACGTGGTGCCCGCGGGCGGCAGGTCGCCCGCAAAGACCATCTAGGCCGCCCGCGGGTCTGTTTTAAAAATGACATTAGCATGATCAATGTCTTCACATTAACGAGTATCAATACTAAAATAATTGAAGGTAAATTGAGCAAAATTTTTGTTTCAGAGGCGTGTATCAAACTAGTATACCTTCTCATTAATCGGTACACAAGAAATAGCTCGCAGTTTCAAAAAGGTTGGTGACCCTTGGTATACCGCCTCTCAAAGCACAAAATAAGTAGACATGCTAAAAATTTGGGGGAGCCAGGGTCACCCTGGCTACGCCTCTGCTCCATGACGCTGCATTATACAAAGCAACTTGCAGTGAAGTGCTTAACCAAGGCCTCCTAAACAAACGTATCTCTAGGTGGCCTTGGCTTAACTATCGACAACGAAGCGATTCAGAACTGAGCCGCGCATTTAGTTCTGCAACGTATGCCACGACGTTTCCACGCATGAGCGGTTCGAAAGCGCCGCTGTTTTTTGCTGTCTGTGGACAGCGACGTTTTGTAGATGAAACTCGTAAGTGCTAGATTTTGTCAAAGCGTGCAGTATTCCAAAACTAGCGAGCTCTTCAAATCGGGCATGAAGATTTTTATTTTGTTCAGCAGTGATCTGTGTGCAAACACAAAGTAACAGTAGGCATACAAATTTTGTTACTTTTGCCCTCAGGTTGCAAGAAAACATCGACTAGAATTTCTAGAATAACCAAATTGTTCAAAACATTGGCAGCAGCAAGTATATCTTTTGCACGACGAACGACGTGCCCTGAAAGGAATAAGGGAAGCAGTTGAAATTCTTGAAAACGGAACAAATCAGTTCAATCGTTTCTAGGTTTGCGGACAAATGTGAAGGCAGCAGAAAATTGTATTTATGCCATCGGTTGCCTTAAAAGAACACTTTCATACCGCGATCTGTTAACTGGCTTCTCAAAGTATTCTTGTTAATCTCTATACACAAACATAGCGCTAGTACAACCTAGATCCAAGTTTCCGATTGTTATGTTACCGTATAATGCTGCGTGGAACTTCATAGGTTAGGGAGGAAGCTTCACTGGCTTATTTACCGCGATCTGTTAACTGGCTTCTCAAAGTATTCTTGTTAATCTCTATACACAAACATAGCGCTAGTACAACCTAGATCCAAGTTTCCGATTGTTATGTT
>JGI24159J19872_10006697_pt1 | contig 15054 bp, 10 predicted proteins | sample Ectturendosymbi4_FD_19872 | JGI IMG/M metagenome (IMG submission 19872) | reverse complement strand
TTGTGTGATTCTGCAAATGGTGATATTGCATAATGCAATAAAAACAATTCAGAATGGGGTTTTTGTGTTTTTTTGAAAAAAGAACAAAAACCTGTTTCTTTTCAAAACACCCGAATTTGAAAAAACAGGAAGGTTGGAATTGTTTGAAAAAACAGGTTTTTCTCAACCCTGACTATCTTTCAATCCTTTGTTCTGATTTTCCCTGGATCGCACGATCTGGAACAACTGTCGTCACTATCAGTTTGATTGGGCGTGCGCCGTACACCTGGAGTAAAAGACCATTATAATGAGGAGCTGAGAATAACTGGCATTTGAATACGTAAAAATTAGTGTTGACAACAAAACAAGTTTCGATAAATTAAATCCATTCAGCATGTTTCAGCAGACCTACAGGAAAAATCATCTGGTTACAGCATTTAAATTTTTGTAATTTCACTCTTTGGATGCCCCCTGACATGGATGCCCGGGGCCGTCGCCCAGTTCGCCCCGCCCCCCTCTGCACGCCACTGACACCGCGACCTTACCTAAAGCATTATGACAAAACTGTGGTATTGTGACATGCCATAACACGAGGGTCGGACACAATGCCGTATCAGCCCAACTCTGCCCCCAAAAAAAATCTTCAAAGGGCCCCATTAATGGTGAGTTATAAAAAAACTTTTTCGACGTTATGCTACATCTCGAGGCCGAATGGCCTTCGAAACAAAATATTCTGATTGCAGACACAATATTTGCAGAACCAAGCCCGTAGCCAGGTTTTAAGGTTTGGCGGGGCAAAATACACTTTTAGGGAAGAAAGATTTTAATATTTATCATATGTTTGAAACTAATTTTTCTGAGCACAACAAAATTTGGGGGGCTCAAAAAAGATTTGGGGGTAACTGCCTCCGAATGCTCCACCGTGTCTGCGGGCCTGGGCAGAACCGTTGTCAGAGATTCTTCCATTGGGGGCCTTCATGTTTGTGTAGGGGGGTGATACATTCTGAAAATTTATTTTTAATTCACAACATGAACAGCATTTGCAGGTTGTGCAAATTAAGTATAAATAATTTCCCGCAAATACGTATAATAGGCTCGTAGTTTCCAACCCAATTTTTTGAACCAGCTTAGCACAAGGAATTGGGTCGTAAATCATTGTCATTAAATTGACGGCGATTATTTAGAGATGTCCTAATGAAATGCAAATGTAAGAAAAATTTGCAGGAAATCAGAATCAATCCTATCGTTCAGTTATCAAAACATTATTACCGAAGGAGCAAACATGGGGCCTGTCAGAGCATGTGCGCCGCGATGAACGTTTTCTTTCATTAGCGCAAATTGATAAATTTTACCATGAGCGTAAGTGAAAATGCTTATCAAAGGTGCCCATTGGGCTTTTTACTGGCCGAAATACGCGTGCATAAACCTTGCTGATGTCTGGACTGTTAATCTCCTGGTGCGTGGCACATGTTTAGATTAATAATATTTTGTATCTCAAATCGACCATAAATGTTAACAAATATAGACAAAGGCCTACGTGGACGCAACGTTTAACAGCCATAACCCACTAACTGCACTACTCTGTTTTGGGACATCCCCCAAAATAGACTTCTAGCTACACAGTTAACTCCATCTGGCTGTCTGAACAGCAGGCTGCGCAAATGTGTAGTTTTGGTTAGTTGTAAGCTCCAAAGGTATCTTGCTGCTATCCAGTACAAAATAAGAGAAGACTACCTGGGCTAGGCATAGTAGCCTACATTTTTTTACAACAATCACTACTCAAAACACGTTGATCAAGTGGAAGTCTGACTTCTGGACGTATACAACTAGGCATGTAGACAGGGCCGGATAAATGAACGCGAGGCCCATCAGGACAAAGTCGTGACCGCGAGACCCCCGACACGCTTGGCGCAAGTGCGCAAGTTCGCTCCTTTGCCTGCAGAGGCAGGTTGCGAAACTTGCTAGCGGATTGTTGTACTCTTGCTCTTTATTGCGTAACAGTAACATGGCAGTAAATCTTCAAATGTTCACTTCAAGTTATGGAAGTAGGCGTTTTGGCGCATGGGACCAGGGTTCCCACAGAGGGTTTTTTTCCATCCAGATCTGTTTTTTTAGTCGACCTGTGTGTCTAGGTTATTACGAAAAATTGCATGATATCTGCGTTTTTTGAATTGATAAACCCAACAACTTCAATGTGTTCCATAAAAGATAACTTCACATTACAGTGCTTACATGCGCACATCAGGTGAGAAAGTACGCATATCGGATGAAGCAGAACGTGTTCAATGGGTTTCATATTCTCATATAAGATCATTGTCAGGGTTATATACAGTGGTGTGTTTAAGGGAAGGCAAGTGAGGCACTTGCCTCGGGCCCCCCTTTCAACTGTAATGTGTAAAGTAGCCTACCTTGCTTTCAAAGGGGCCCAACAGCAATTGCAATGCATGAGTGGGCTACTTTGCTTTCAAAGGGGTCCCCAACAGCAGTTGCAACGTGTAAATACCTTGATTTCAAAGGGACCCAAAGAAACTGTAATGCACTTTTCTTTCACTTATTTCTAATGCTTCATATTTCAATTTGGGGGATCGAAGCTTTCTCTGGGGTGCTAAATGGTGACAGGACTGGAATTTTGGGCCCCCTGTGACAGCGTGTGCCCCCCCAATTGGGGGGTATGGAGTGCGGCTGATACGGCTTTGGTCGGACATTGTGACAGAACAAGAAAGCTCGCTTGCCATACCTACGAGCCCTCGTCCTTCTCACGCTATAAGAAAGGATAAGTCAGTCCGTAGTACGGACTCCGTACTGCTGCACAGGCAAGAAGATGTTAGTTAGAATCGGGCTGAGACGAGTTTAAGTCCATGGCTGTGAGAATTTGACTGTTACGCCAGGTTTTTTTTTAAGGAAAATCTTAGGAACCCGGTTGGATCTGTAGGGACCCGATTTCTCTGATTCTAGAGACCCGATTTTTTATGATTTTAGGAACACAATGATAATTTTCTCTGATTCTAGGGACCCGATTTGAAATTCTAGGGACCCGAATCGGGTCCCTAAAAGGCCTTTAAAGAAAACCTGGTTACGCAAATAACTGCTGTTGAGGTCGTACAGATTTACAAATTACTTAAACTGCTGCGGCCCACTCCAACTTTATGAAACTTCTTCGATGGCCACTAGTGTCCAATAAACTGGCTGACTACAATGCTCCAGTCCAGAGACTCAGGTATAACATTAGTTAGTCCTTGAAAAATTAGCAGTTAGTATCGTTGCCGTACTCGTTGAGAAAAAGTATTAACTCATGCAAGAGATTTGTTAGTCTTGTTTACAGATAGCTTTTTCTGTCCAAATTTGACTTTCTGTTCGATGTCGAAGGCCTTGTGAAAAGGTCCTGACTGTGAGAAACTAAACTCCACGTGTGACAATTTAGGAGCTGTGTACAGCTCAGATGTAGATGGAAAGCAATTATATGAGAAGAGTCTAGATTGCAAAATGCTAGTTTCAAGTGGTGTAACTTAGAATTATCGCGTCCTGAAGTCCTCCTGACATTCTTCCAATTGCTCTGCAAACAGTGCCGACGATAGCAGTTATACAGTATTTAATGCAAGCTGAAGGTCATGTGATATAGCTTTAGTGAGAATAGAAGGGGACGAAACAGCAAAAGCTTACTTTGATGAAATCATAGACGAGTGTGCTTCGATAAAGGCACGGAAAGTGTTGTTTTGTTTTGAGTAGCATTTTTGTGTAATTTAACCGGAAAAGACTGGATATGTTTACGTTTCGATGGAATTGTGTTTTTCGAACAGAACTGATACATGACTTGCATTAAATATTATATTGCACAAGTCAGATTTAATATGTTTCGCTTTAATAGACGTTGTCGTTTGCAGTTGCAATATTTTTTATATTTTTTGCCAGATATACAATTTAGTCAGGCAACACTATCTATACCTGTAGACTACGATAGCGTTATTATCAGGGTTGCCAGGTTGGCCTTTTTTAGGCCAAATTTCAGAAATCTGGCCTTGTTGGAAGCCGGTTGGCCTAAAAAATTTTATTTGGTCTTTTGGCCTTTTTTTGGCCTCAACTCAAGTCGGTTGGCCTTAAAAAATTCGTTTGGCCTTTTTGCTCTTTTTTGGCATTTTGCGTTGAAAAAATTTCCCATGAAGGAAAATATTACCATTCCATTTTAATCGACAACACCTTTGCAAAGTAATTGTAATATATACTATAATAGACCGACGCCAGCAGTTTTATGTTAGTAAGATATGAGGTATGGAAGATTCGAAATAATTTTTTTGCGTAATCACTGGAAATGCTTGCACAGTGCACACATTTCCAGTAATAAAGCAAATAATTCATTACGTGTGTTGCAAACACTAAGCAAGCTCAACGCTTGCAGACAGGTCTGCGTCTCCGTGATAGAAATGCGACAATGACGTCGAGGAAGTGCTCTTATAATTCTGGTTGTAAGTACAGGAGTGAGTAGAAGATGACTTTCATTTGGGTGCAAAGCTGCCGATGGACTAGCATGCAAACTGTGGCACCACTGCACCCAAAGTGTGCAATCTCACAAACCATGAAAAGTCAGAGAAGCATCAGTAATAAGCTCCAATACAAGGCCAAGCAAGACTTAATCCAAATTTCGAAGAAAATTTATAATGAGATGCTTGTAATTTAGATTTATCTATATGACAAAGGCATAACAATACCACAAGCAAAGTTTGGCCTTTTTTCTGGCCTTAAAATAATCGGTTTGGCCTTTTTCTGGCTTCTTTTCAGCGCTGTTTGGCTTTTTATCAAAATTTTCATCTGGCAACCCTGGTTATTATTTGAATGTTTTGATGTTCATCAAAATAAAACCAAATGACTATAGAAGTATGTTGTAGTCGTTATTGATATAATCTATGCTAATCTATATATTATTTGCTAAAACGTTTAAAGCAAAAATAAACACCAATACTTTTGGTTTATCTTTCGTAAAAATTGTGCCTATATTTAATATTTAAATTATTAGTAAGGGCGCACATTTAAATTTTTCCATGGGCGCCACTTTGCACAGATACGCTACTGTTGGCATGTACGCCATAGTTTGGCATGTTTTCCGCATTTTAGTGGTGTTGGTTGGCACTATAAAACGTTGTTTGGCATTTTTTAAAAACTTGCCTCCTTTGCTTTCAAACTTTTAGATTATTTTCAGCTTGTGATTCATTGATGTTATTTGACATATTTTGAGTAACGATATGGCGTATTTCATCCAATTGAACCTTGAAAGCCTAACAATTTTTCTATAGGTTCTCTGTGACTACATTTTGTCATAGATATTTTATGGAATTGTGACATATCTAACATATCAGACACTTGTGCACCAGGTTCAAAGTAATTAAAAACTGTACATGGTGTATATTTGCATGTTCATCGTACTTCATCGGTTGAAACGCTCATAGGTATTTTTTAAGCATTTTCTATAACAGAGGTCGGCAACCTTTCCCTAACTGCGGGTCAAAAACAAACTCTGCAAGGTATGGCGGGCAGTACTAATTTTCCACCAGCAATTCCGATATATTAATAATCTTCTACGGGTATGATCGGAATAATCGGTTGGTTGAAGTTATACTTGACAGGCACTGTGCGTTGACTGCCGGCGAAAAGGTCATATGTTCAACGCTTATAACTTTTCCACAATGATCGGTTGATTGAAGCCATGTCCGATGACTGTGGCGACACTCTGCGTTTTGTGTTTCGCCGACGTCCGTTTAATAGCCGACTGCCGGCTGACGAAATTGACTGCTGATTTGATCTATGTTTGAATGCAGTAGGTTACTGTAGGCCAGAGATCGGCAACCTTTTTTCAAAAAAGAGCCAATTTCTGCAACATCTTCCAGCCGACATGGTCGGAGAGGAGCCACCAGTCGTTGGTACCGTTTTATATTTCATGCAACTTCATAGAAGCAGGGCCGGCCTTTAGCCGATTGCCTCCAATCGGGCCCCGCGCTACGCCTACTAACTTACGCAAGTTTACACTTTCATTCAAAGCTGCTTGTGTAGTGAGGGCGGGGGGTCCACAGTATTTTTATGTGGGTCACGTTGCCAACCAAACAAAAGTAAACTGCGCGATTTTTTAACGTCTCTAATCACAATTCGTTCTTTTATTGTAAAATTGGTAATTGCTTTTCGGCAATGTATACCCTAGTTTTTTTAATAGCAGTTATTAAGGTAGAGAGGGTTATGTTTTGAAGCTGTTTTCTGTTTCATTTACAAGTGTTTCGTATTTGGGAGGTGAAGTTTCAAAAGTTGCTGCAAGATACGGTTCAGTAGTTATTGCTGTTTCAGTAGTTACTACCACTTGTCTTCTGAAGGTTAACTTTTAGTTCGTAATTGTAAATGTGTGTTGTTTATTGCGTCTTATTCCATTTCACTCCCACAGAGATCTGATAAGGCAACTTGAGATCGGCGAAAACGTTACAGGTGTTCAAAAACAACAATTACAGGCTCTAGCTTTGCAGACGGCTGTGTGAGGAATCTCCTGCCTGGTTCTGCTCCGATCTTCTTGCAATGATTCACGCTTGTACTCATCATTCAGCAATAATTGTAAAGCCACAGTAGTGACCCACACCAAGCGAATCAATCGCAATCTATTGCGTAAGGAAATTAGTTTCATGTGTTACACATCTTCAGTCCTTATTCAAATAGAACCGTTAAAAAATTAACGGTTCCTTAAAAAGTAACAGAAAATTTGGTGAATGTTGCATCAAGAAGCGTCACCGAAACAAGGATTATGACATCATTCCCAACCACACACATTGGCGTCGCAGTTTCTTAGATAAAGCCTAACAAAGGAGAAGTTGCGAAAAATTTCGAAAGGTGCACAGGTGGCATGACTTTTGTGGAAGCTTTGAAAGCTACTACAATACTTCCTGCTTTGAAATTTTTCTGAAAAGTAGGTTTACAGTTATTGGTGAATCTGCAATGACTTTTTGTATGTTATGTTAGAAGAGAAAATAATTTATTTTTCCCTGGATGTTCTAAACCTGTTCTAATAAGCGAATTGTGCAGTTAAACGGTGCTCTATTAATTAAGCAGGTTTCAGTGTAACCTTTGTCCAAGTATAAAGTATACTGTGAAGGCAAGTGTTGTAGTGGCGTTTTGTTTTTTGTTTTTTTTTTGACAGTCGAATTTGGACTTTTAGTTAAGAATATATTTTTTCCTGCAACTAAGAAAAATACCATGAGTCAAAGACCAAGAGACATAGGCCGAATAATTGAAGTGGCAGTCAAAAGAGGGCTGAAGCTTAGGCAAAAAAGGGGCAAAGCAGAAATAGAGAAAAGTGCTTTGGATTAGGATTCCCTAATATCTTGGTTGGGGTCCTCTTACTTTTTGTCTGGGGCTCCTTGACTTTGATTGTACATTAGGTTATTTATGTTTAACCAAAGAATAAAGGGCCTGCTTATCCTTTCATTAGGGGCCCTTAACATCTTGGTTGGGAGCCTGTTACATGTTGACTGGGGTCCCTTGTCCTTTGATCATCGGCTATTTATGTTTTATCATTTCAGTTTGGCTTATCTTCAGGTTGAAATCCAAATGTGTTGAAACATACTAATAATCATGATATATAGCAAGCCAAACTACGTTTTGTACTAATCATTGTGTTATCATTATAATAAAAATACAAACATAAACACAACTTCATAAATCTTTGAAAACGTAAACTATAAATATTGGCCCCCTCAAAACACGAAAATTTAAAAAGATGCCCCCAGTTTGCACACACTCACTAAGACCACTACTGCACCCAATACCTCATTTCTGGAGGTACTGAGTGTATGGTAGGCTAACTCATGGATGTACTGGGTGTTATGGCGTCGACGCTGTCCGTTGAAGTCTCTGCTAGAAACTGGGGTTATTCCGCCGACCTTTCGGGCCTCGCTCTTTCACATGAACGATTTCTATCATTATGACGTGATGTACCCCTGGAGAGTTTCTGCACATGCCCTTCAGTAGGGCCCCGCAAAAATGCTTCCAATCGGGCCCCGCACTTGCTAAGGCCGGCCCTGCATAGAAGCATAAGCTAAATTGTAATAAACTTTAACCTAATAATAATCAAATACAAATTTTAATTCCGAGTTTTTTCAAACCAAGAAAGAACCAATTTAGAAGAGCTAAAGAGCCGCATGCGGCTCCGAAGCCGCAGGTTGCTGACCCCTGCTGTTCAAAAACCCTAAACCTACCCGAATTATGACTTCACCCACAAAAAACTCAAATGCAAAACTTCACAATTTTTTTAATCAAAACTACAAGACTTTCTGCATCTTCAGAGGGTTTGGACAGCTCTCTAGCTCATTCGCTTGGCGAGTTGTGATGGTGAAAACCTAAGCAAACTGTGCTAAAAAGCGGCGCGAGTGGGATTTAAAGGATCTGAAAAGAATCTCGATCGTCACTCGACCCCTTCACAAGGCGTTGCTGCGTCTTTTAATGCACATCAATATGAAACGTGCTTTAACGGTGTTGTGTCCTGTTTTTTTTCTGTCATAGACCGAAATGTTTTTGAAATATCCGGAAAAATTAAGTCATTCGGTGAGAACACTTAAAAATATAGGCTAATATACACTGTTACGGCAATTGTTAACACAACTGTGAGAAAACGAACCGAAATGTCTCAGTGACCAAAATGTCTCAGCACATAAAATGACCGAAATGTCTCAGCAAAAAGAAAAACTAGAAAGCTCAAAACAAGCTGTTGGCAAAGCATTTAATGATACGATTGCATCGGGCATTTGATTATAATGGTGAGCGAAAGAACAACAACGCTTTTCAACATGCCAAAATTGTCAATAGTAGTTTCCATTAACACTTATTTATCAAAGTTTCCTACAAACCTCTTTGAAATAATTGGAAGGCAGTACGAAAGATTTAGATGTTATCAATTTCTATAGCAATCACAATTGAAAGAAATAAATGTTTATTTCCCGAAATTAGGAAACTATAGAATATTTGTGAAACCTATAATCCACATACTACATTTGGTTTTGGAAGATCAAAGATGTAACTTAGTTGGAATCCATCAAAACTGTTTTCATTTCTGATTAGACTGAATTAATACCGGTTTTGCGGTAAATACTACTCTTCAAAGCTTCGTAAAACAATCGATGATACTCTCGAGTCATATGACCTATGTGAAACTAATGTTTGACCAACATGTACAAGATGAGAGTTGAAAAAATGACAATTGTTGTGTTCCAGTCCTCAACTATTCATGTTTTGTGATGATAAATTATTCTATTGTACAAGCAAAAGAAAGATTTACCAGGCAAGTAAGGTATCGTATAGGTTTTCCGTAACTATGCCATTAGATTAAACACGCTCGCATCAAGATGAAACAAACTACGTTTCCGAATACTGTGAATGTCATCTGGAACCGAAGTGCAGCTGAAGCATCAGTGAAGATGGACCTGCTGTAATGATCTTTGTCGAAGGGCGAAACAGACCGAAATTCAACTGTCTCCTCTGTTTGTAGATCAACCGTTTCACCGCACCGCGTTTCGCTCCAGTCTTGGCCCTCCTTTTTATACTGCACCGGAAAACCGGAAAATTCACAGGAGATCGTTGCTGTTTTGTTATTGCGACTGCAATAGAACATGTATACCGCGTGAGTTGATATTAGAAATCAAGAGATAGGTTGGAGACAGTGAAGCCACCTTCAGTGACCAACCGAACGTTTGCAGAAAAGCTCTTGTTTGTTCGTGCGTAAAACAACAACATGATATGGTCCTTCAAAAATCATGACGCCCAAGCAACACCTCAGTGCAGCAAGAGCCATGGATTTTGTGCTCAACATTGATTTGTTTTGAAGACATCAGTTGAGTAATTTCGTCTAAAAACAATGTTTTTTTTAAAAACCTTTGCCCTTTGTAAACACATTCAAGTGTCTTAGCCCCAAACTTTCTTTAACTAAGTTAATACTAACACGTTTGAAAACAGACTGGGCTAAATTCACATAGGGTATCTGGGTCTGCGCATAGATGCGTTTCAGATCCAGAACACATAGTCACAAAATGGTTTTATCAATGCTTGACTGATACAACCAATGTTGTGTTTTAAATGTCCTTTGAGTTGAAAAAAGTTATTTTATAAAATTGATAAAAGCACTGAAGTGCGTAGGAACTGACAATATCACTAAAACCGTAAACTTTTTCGGCGGTGTCTACAGCAAAAATTCAGTGATGTAAGACTATATTAGTTTTTTATATTCTTATAGAATGTTTCCGATTGTCGTGGCCCTAAATTTCTGCAATAATTAATATACTGTAGAGCATTACATATGCAACTGCAAAGACCATGACTCCAAGCAAGGAACGTGCAGTTGTAAGTATTCTTACAGCTTTTCCAAGGCCGAGTTGAACGTTATACTTTGTTGCATTTTTAATTTCGTCTTATCTTTTGTTCAAAACAAAATATCCGTGTCTATGCCAATGCTTTTATGGTTGCAACAAATGTGAAAAGTGCCTGTTTAACGAATCAGTGGTTCAGAATCAAGTCGGCTACACTTTCATATCCTACAATATCGTACAAAAGATTTCAAAAATGAAACAAAATGTTTTATGTGAAATGCATATATCACCTAAGTAAACTGTATTTTCTACCATAAATTCAAGTTAAAAGACACAAAAACAACCGGGTTAGTTTTTCAGGAAGTTGCTAAACATTTGCTTTACAAGCAATCCTACCAACGCTCCTAGAATTACATTTCAAGTGCATAGAAAAAATTCCAAAGGACCTCCCTAATATATTGCAGTCTGGCTATTGGAAAATTTAGTACGTTTTGAACTCGCAGGGGTAGGCAACCAACGGCTCTCAGGCCGGCTCTGGGCCGCCGATGTGTTTTGGTCAGCCCATAACCGAGTAGAAAAATATGTGCGTGTCTGGCGCAGGGTCGTCGCCAGCGGGGGGGCCAGTGGTGCCCGCCCCCCCATTTGAAATCGGTGCCCCCCCATTTCAAGTTTGGCCCACCGGTTGCTGCGTACATCCAATACTGTATTTTAAAAATGTGGCCCCCCTGCTGCCAAATCCTGGCAACGGACCTGGTCTGGCGCAATAATGAGAACCCAATATCCCACTTCAAGCACACCCGAGCGCAGGGGCGGACTCAAGGTAGGACGATTGGGGCAATCGCCTTCGAAAATAACTTACTTATTCGCCATGATTTTGTACAATTCGGAAAACAACATTCACGATATATAGCTATTTTGCTGTCCATTGTTTTGTCACAGCAGTGTTGTGAAGTGTACTTCACCTCTCTTGCAGTAGTGAACCCCTAATGAGACTTTACTACCAATTATTAGTGATATCGCCTCCCTAACCTTACTGGATGGATTCGCCTCTGCCAGAGCCCAGACGTTCGGGCCTGCAGTCATCCAACCGCAATATTTGAACTAGCGGATGAATAAATGAGGATTGTGACATCACAGTAAACAACATCACCGGCGTTGTGCGCAAATGCGGGCAATTGCCGATGGATCTCCAGGACGAGCTGTACTGCAAGTTTAAAAGGTGCCGGTACCGAAAATAAGCTCTCAATTTATATCAAGCTAAACATTACCGTGTTTCGCGGTACTTTGCAGTACTTTTGAAAAACTAGTAAGCGCATCACGAAACTCAGGAAAAGTGGACGAGCGTCGAGTTTTCAAAGATAATTAGACACTTGATTACTTCTTCACACAGCACAATAACTTTTATTGAAGCAACGGCTTTTATTGCAACAACGGCTAGCCGTGATTGAGGTTGCAAATGTTAGGTGACATTATAAGACCAATCAGGGAAGTTTTAATAGATTTGTTGGACAGCGGTCAAAAGATGAAATTGCACGACCGACAGCTAGATTTTATAAACAAACACCGGTGCATACCAAAAAATTAAAAGAAATTGGGCAACTGAATATTTGTGCTTGCTGCAAGTGTTTCCAAATTCATATCCGAAAACCTTTTACTGATAACAAGTTCATAGAATGCCTTATGAAGGTGAAATACGTATTGATTTGAGTCGGCATAAAAACAGAATGTCAGTACGTTCAGACAAGCACTCGCAGAAGCTCGATTCTGCCCGTGGGTGGAAAAAGGTTGCCCACCCTTTCTTATTGTCATCTAGCTGAGTGGCAAAGTAAAAATGCATTATGTTCCAAGACCAGAGGAAGAACAATGGTTTGGTCTTGAACATTTTAATACAGTATTTTGCGAAAAATGTTTGTAATATTTGATTTGAAAGAATAGAAATTATTGAAATGGTTTATTCGAACAGTTTCCAACGCTTAGGTTACCTTGGCATGTATCTGTAGTACTCAAAGGCTGCACCTATGATGAAAAGTCAGTAAGTGTGACGAGTGGTTGCTGTTTATCTTTGTTATTTGGTAACAGAGCTTTCGAGGGCAGTTGCTCTTTGGGTAATCTATGGATTCGTAGGGGTGTACTGTTAGTCATACAGTGCGCTTGATAAAATAGTGAAAACGAAGAACGTGCATAACATGCGAATAAATACGGAAATGAAAATCAAGGATCCGTCAAGATGTCTTACCTCACCCCTGGAGGAGCGATTCTGTATTTAATTCCCAAATCGTTCAGGCGTTTGAACTCTCTGCTGCTGAGAGCGGCGGCAAAATGCGACCAGTCGTGGTCACGTGACTTAGTATCAAATGTATGGTTGTCTTTTGTTGCTTCCCAGTTGGCCTGTAGCAGGAAAAAGGTAATTCACATATTATTGCAAGGCAAATTTCTCAGCAAATTGATTTTAACACCGTCCATTGTGGAACAGCTGCCGTGAACAACTTTGCATGCTGTCCATAAAATTTGTGTGAAATCATGAAGTTTACACAAGGAAATATTTTGTACAAATTTGATTGCCTTCAGAATTTTGGTCGTGATGAAAATGCATTGCATTGTGTATCAGATGTACTGAAAACAAAGTTATTAGAAGTACCACTATGCGGGGCCTGCATCATTTCAAGAGCACGGGGCCCTAAATTGAAAAAATATCTCAACACCTGCTCAATCCTAAAGCGTGTGGACAAGGCGTCCTAGATCCATGTTACTAGATTTATTTTCTGAATGCTCTCTCCAGTTCGCATCGTGACTTGACAGTCGAGTGTATCGTGCTGATCGCCAGTGTTATCATATGGTTGTGACCTAAATTTGCTGGTGTAACAAAAAACTGCTAGATTCTGCTAAAAGTCTTGTCACAAATTTTCAGTTAAAATCTGCTAAAAGCAGTGAAACTCTGTTAAAAATATGTTATTTTTAACATGATTAGAACAAACCTGCAAAGTTATACAATATATTAATTTTCGTCTTCCACTCGCTCTCAATAAGCATGGGCTGCAAATGCCGGTCTTGACCAACACACTTTTCGGTCCACAATTTTTTTTCAGTCAAAATTTTGAGCAACGTAACTGCAGCTTACCTCGTATATGTATGACACAGTTCTTGACGATCTCTTTCAAATGTTTGCATGCTTTTATACCGTGGAACAATGTTCAGCGATAAACAATCTTAGCATAGCTTCAGCCCTACAACTTTCTAAATCTGGTCTTTTTAACTTGAAACTTTTTGTTACATTAGGGAGCATGCAAAAAGCTCTTTAGTCTTATCTGAGCGCTTTTGCTACCAATTATGCCTTTTAAGCTCACAATGGTTCGCTATGATTGCATTATTGCAAACTTCGCAAAAGGCTTTTCTTGAATCAGCAGGACAGGCAGTAGGCACTTAGCCAGCTTTTAAGTTCTGAATCTTGCAACCATATATGTCGAAACTTTTGGCAGCTTTGGTTTGCCAGGAAGTTTTTTACCAGACATTACTACTTACTAGCGTAACTGAAGCACATGGAAATATCGTGTCGTGGGATAAAAACATATTCTAACAATGTTGTCTTCAACCTAACGCCCCGCGCTCACCAAGCACACTAGCAAATCATGTAAGCTTCACCATAGCAATCTTATTACTTATTATTATGATACAATTATCTCCTTGAAGCAGCTTCGTTACATTATAATGAAAATTCCAAATAATTGCAGGCAGCTGGTTGTGCTTTGTTCTGGTGTTAACCAATTAAAAACGTCATAAAGATGAGAAGTATATTTTTGATGAAGAAAGTGTAAAAGTTTTTATATTGAAAAACTGTAGAAAGTGGTTTTTGGTTAGGAATTTGTCACTTGCTAAGCCTTCCAAACGGTTGGTAAAATCTTGCTAGAAGCTCGGTTAAACTGCTAGATTGAGAATTTTAAAATAAACAGTGAGAAAATCCTGCTAGATTTAGCAGCAAATCAGCTTAAAAGGCAAAACTGATGACCGCAATCTTATGCCTTTTGTTACGAACTGTACATAAAGAATCAAACACGAATTTCTGGACACAGACAGCGCTCAATTGAAAACCTTCGCTTACTTATGGCAAATTCAGCAGAATACTGATTTCTTAGACTGAAGAAAATATTATATACATATGCCATGTAATAAATAAGATTTATTCCAGAAGGTCGCGGGGCCCATAGCAATTGCTACATTTGCTACTATTGTTAATCCGACACTGTATCTAGTTGAAGAAAGCTACGTCTTTTAGTCATTTTAAACGTTTTAGAATTCCTGGTTTTCTTGATATTTTAATCATGCTAGCAAACCATAAAATGCTTCTTGCTTTGAGTAGTTGTATTTATCCACATAAAGTGATGAAAAAAGAGAAAAAAGAAAAGTCTATTTAACGACTGAAACTTGCAATGTACCAAAACACACTAAACGATATAGTCGATTACTCCGTAATTTTGATCGTAAATAGTTTAAGACCCCATCCGTCTAAGAACATTTTTGAGTACTACTATGCTAAATTACTTCATTGCTGGTTGCATAGACCTGTTACTATGAATCCGTATATATTTATACACTCAAGTATCCTTCCAGGCGATTTGCTTATCCAATGAGATGTACAAAACGTATGTGAGATCTTTACTGGCTTAGTAAAAAAAGCTTAGACATTTTTTGCTTTTGTAAGTTTTATCATCGTTCTACAATTATCTGGGGATACTTTTAGTTTGTAGGTTCATTTTTTTTT
>JGI24159J19872_10006696_pt1 | contig 15057 bp, 9 predicted proteins | sample Ectturendosymbi4_FD_19872 | JGI IMG/M metagenome (IMG submission 19872) | reverse complement strand
AAGTGTGCAATGCTAAACGGCAGTGTCGCGTGAACGTTTTGCGAACCCTTCTCTACTCGTCATTGTCGAACCAAGTTGGTGATCCACGAAATTAAGTATCCCGGCATAGAATTTTTTACCTTTGGAAGAACAGCTTATGTTGGTTTTGAAAGTTGATCTCTGGCAGCCGAAGCAATCCTAATAAATAAAACAGGATTTATTCATGTGGCATGTTGCTCTGCAAAGTATAAAGCTTTTTGATGGTAACTAGTATCGGGTCTTTTGAGCAAAAAGTTGTGAATCTTAGGGGAAGACATCTAGGTGACAGTTCCGGATGTTACATCACATTTGCCAGTGTGGCTGGCAGGCTGGGTAAGATGACTCTCCGTTCGGATATCAAAATGGTTTAAAGAGAATAGGGAGAGAAATCTTTTGTATGTGGTGCGTGACGTCTTTTCGCGCGGCAGCTGATGAACGAACCACGCAATGGCTGCGTGCCCGCTTGATGATGAGTTTTGCCTGAAGCAGTCAAAGACTGGTGTTTCATAGAATTTTTTAGTTGAAATCTCATTTCAGTCAACTGGAGGCCCTAACCCCATGTTGTTGTCAAAACGAAAACAGATTAAAGCGCTTAAAGGTTGGGTAGGACGTTGCCCTGTTCATCGTGAAAAGGTAACTCAGTCCAGTTCTGCCAATGGATTCTTGACAAAAATCACGAGATTCACAAAAAAATTCACTAGATCTGAAAAAAGATCACTAAATTTAAAATTTTTGCGTTGAAATTCGCAGTTTTGCCAGAAATGATGTATCTATTACCTTTATTCCCCAAAAACCTTAACATCATTTGCAAGATTGCAAATATTCATAAATGTTGAAGCCTGGAAAATCTCATACTAAAAATAAAATCTTCAAGCTTTCCTCAAGAGCAGGAAATGACACCACTCGTGAGCATTTCGAGCAATCAACCTAACAGGTAATTAATTATTTCCAGTGCAGTTTTCCTGCTAAGAAATAGAAATACTGCCATGGCCAATATTGCAGCTATTAACACTATGTAGCACGGAGGTGCAAACAATGAGAAACGCATATTAGAAACGGTTCGTTGTGTTTGTGCAAATCTTCAAGCAATAATTCACATTACCACTTGTTTACGGAATGAAAAATGCTGAAAATCTGAAAAAAAGGGATGAAAAATTGAAAAGTTAGAAAAAAGATAACCAATTTCTTGAAACATATACTTTGAAAAAAAATAACTAGTTTGCAGTGAAAAATCACTAGATCACTAGATGATCCTAAAATCACTAGATCTAGTGAAAAATCACAAGGCGTGGCACCAGTGACTCAGTCTGTTTCTCAGCACACATCATTACTCCGACCACGGCTGGAAACACGTTTCTCGCAGTGGAAAATTACCGGTACTAGGTACTGTTACGTAAGCTAGATGTCGCACACAGGCGTCACCTTCGCGGCGCAGAAAAGATGCGAGAGCTGATCTTGTTTCTTTATTGGCGGGAGAAATTGAACAGCCACGCTGCGGGAAGCATTGAAAGCCGGCCGTTGCAAATGCACAAAAGACCTTGGTATTAGCCTGCGTTGCTGCAACTGTGAAATCAATGTCAAACTATGGAGCTCTGTTTTGATAACAGTGCATGATTAACCCAACTTTATGACGATACGATTTTCCGCAGTTTAGACTGCAACAAAAAAAGCGGCTAATAAAGCCACTTTTTTGTCTTACGTCAACACTTGCCACCACCTCATCCCTGAGAGTTATACCACGGTCAATATCATATCCTAGTGCAAACATGCGTTTGACTGAGTTTGTTATACCTCAAGTTTTTCATGTCTGAAACATAACATGCTCAGTAGCATTCCAGGTAAATAATGAATTTTCCGCCCATGGCCATCCTATATCATCTTCACTTACTGACAAGAAAAGTTCTAGGTATTTATTTTCTGGTCTTTGTTCTAACTACGTGTCACAGGGAATACCCGGGTAGGCCTCCAGAGGTAAGCAAAATTACTCAAATAGCATTCATTTATTAATGCGCATACCGCTCGTATTTGTGACCAGAGGGCTAGAGCTTGCTGACTTAAATAATTTCGGGTCCGACTTGTACAAATCAGTGTTGCTCAAAAACGCATCGTTGCTCGCTTGAGATTCATTTATTCACGGTACGTGAACAAACGGACTTAATGAATTTACTTTAGCATTTGTGCTACTAACGGTAAGCAACGTGCCTTTAACGAAAATGCAATAAACCTCGGTGATTCCGGATCTTCGCCAAAACCGGATAAAACTGGTGGTACGAATGATTTCTAACCATTTTCTTTAGAAAAATCTTCGGTTTATTCGTTTTTTTTAATCCGGATATTCGCCAATACCGGATAAAATCTGCGCTTTTCACATCTCGTAATCCGGACTTTTCTGCACTTCCCCACTTTCGTGTTCAGTTCACTGACTGATCTCTAGGAAAGATTCGACAGCCATCCGACGCAACACAAGCGTGCTCACGATTATCAACGAGCGTGCAGAATTGTTATAACAACGGCCGCAACTGCGTGCAACATTCGACTAATCGTGGAGATGATTGTTACGTCACACAGAGGCATAGCATATTGTGATGAACACGCTCAAGGCACGCCGCCGCACCACGGTTTTTGTCCATTGTGTCGAGCATTATTGCTGAGTGTATTGTACTCGGTAAGATGCCTGAAGAGCATTACCTTCCAAATAGAGCGACTGCTTATGAACCAGTAGCAGAAATTTCTACGCCAGTCCAAAATCCCAGATTTTGCAGCCAAGTAATCTAAAATTATGAACTGAAAGATTGTTCGTAACTACCTGGACATGACGGTTACTGGTATGATGTACCAAAACATTGTAAACACATCAATCAGTTCGTTGTGTTTCTGCGAAAGTCTGCTGCTGGGTCGTAAATGTGTTAATTGAAGTGATTTTCGCCGATATCTCAGTACTTCGATGACGTCAGGCTAGAAACAACCATCTTCGGTTAATTCGGATCTTCGCCTAAACCGGACAAAACCGTCGGTGAAATCGAACCCGGATTAACCGAGGTTTACTGTACAGATGACGATAAAATTAAGTGTGTATAGTTTCCAAACAAGTTGCCATGTACCCTTGTACTGTAGCCTTGTGACAGGCATCAAATTTCTTAAAAACACGCTTTCATGTCCAGCTGAGTTCATTCCGCTTCGTGCCCCTCGCTGCTCATTAGCAACGATCACCACTCTGTGCTATTGTCGCTCTAGTTTTATTGCAAAACCCGTTATGCTTTAGTGGTGCATAGTACACTTTAAAACGAAGGACTGAGGGATTGATTAGGTCACTGACGAAATCGTAGGAGCGTATATTAAGCAAAAGCGATATCTTTAATTGCCACTCACGAGATATATTTCAGGCTGTGGTCTGAGAGGAATGTGATGTCAAAGTAACATCAAAAATAAAGTATAAAATTTTATGATCTCCTGTTGTAAACTTAAAAACTTCCTCGGAGTTTCAGCCAGCGGACAACAGGTTTTCATCAGGGCAAATGGTACGAAACAGCAAAGCAGCAGATGTCACTAAAAGCGCATGATTTCTATGACGCAGAGGTCAAGGCAGAGTGAGATGTTGTGCAACAACTTAATGATGCCGACCTGAAAAAAGAAGTAAAAGTACTCAATCGGGTATTAAAGTGATGTATGGCCAAACGCTGCTTTGCACTTGTGAAAAGACATCTAACGCTTTTTCATATTAACGTTGGGCCTTCAATTGGTAAAAATCAATTCAGTAATCCGTCGTTTTGTAAAAGGAATTTCAAATGCAATGACTGCAATCTGAATTATCGATCAGTGCGTTCGATGTCTTATCTCCGATACGTAGAGTTGCCAGGCATCTCTTGAGTAAAAAAGCCAAACCATGCCTGAAAAAAAGCCAAAGTGTTAACGAAACGTAAAATTTAAAATTCTTTATTAGTTGTAAGACGTTTTGGAAGAATAATGTTGTAGCATTACTTCATCTTCCACATTTTCTACAGTGTTTTCACTCGAACCTTTGGCATTATGGGTTGCTGGATATGCTACAATTTTATTCTTTTATAGGTTGCCAGATAACGTTTGAGAAAATGCACCAAGCACTGTCTAAAGCCTAATAACACTTTTCAGGAAGATATTTAAAAAGCCAAAACACCAGTCTGATAGTGTGTTCCAACTGCCTCCAAAAAAGGGAAATATTGACAAGAAAAAGCCAAACAATTTTTGTTGACGGCAACTGCCTCTAAAAAAGCCAAATTTGTTAAATTTGCCGTCAAAAGAGCCAATCTGGCAACCCTGGCGATGCGTGTTTCGCAAAGATCAGGCTGACAATTTTATATATGCTGTAACTGATGTGCTCTTGCGCGTCTTTAAAACTTTTTTGTTTCGCCGTTATGTCTCTGTATGTCACGGTCATGATTCATTATGCGCGTTTTGTGACTTCTGCTGCATTGCAGTTTCATGGCAGGCTTGATGAAAGCCTGATGTAAGCTGGACGTTTTCGGGAAATGTCGGCCTCGTTTTTATATTCACATCAGTTAATCACAGTTTTCTAAATGTTATCCTGTTGGTTACCTCCGCAATATTGATAATAAAGGTTGTTGTACAATTTCTTTTGTACAGTCTGTATTTATCCTGCACAAAAAAGAAGAGAATGCGTCTTTCTAGGTCAGCTAAGTCCCAAGATTATAGACTAGCTACCGACGGCGCTTTCGTTAGCACTTCGGTTAAAATGTAGCAAAGGTATATTGTCATACTGGGATGTAAACCTTCATAAAAACATGAACTTTATTAGAAAATGCCTCCTAGCTTTGCGTACATTTCCTCCCACTGGAAGGAAGGGGCGTATCCAGGGTTGTGATTGGGGCGATCGCCCCCTGAAACCCGCGAAAGTAACTTTATTCACCATAATTTAGTCTAATTCGGAAGAAAACAGTCGTGTTTAAAGGCCATTTTGTCGTACATTGGTTCACGAACCATACTACACAGGGGCGTAACAAGGTTAGATGACGCCAGGAGAAAGAAGCAAGTGTGGCGCTCCCATGTTCTAGCCTGAGATCTTTCGGAAGCAAATGTACTGTATTGAAGAAAGTGCTTGTGAAATTGTTGGGGCTTTTCGGTGCCCTCCGCAGTGATTTGGTGCCCAGGAAATTGTTCCCCCTCACCCCTCTCACTACGCCCCTTATAGCCGTATGAGGCGGTGGGTCGGATAGGGCGGCCACCCTCCCGCGCTTGAAAATTTTCAGGGCAAGCGCAACTTGCTCAAAAATCCTGAATGATATAAAACAGTGCTTCTCAACCTTTTTTATGTCGCGGCCCACTTTTCGCCGAGACTTTTATTTTGGGCCCACTTCACGCAAAATGTGTTTCAGAACATATGACTAGGCGTAATTATTGCGTTATCTCGGAACATTTCGCCGCCCACCTGCAGGAGCTTCGCGGCCCACCGGTGGCGAAGCACTGATATAAAATACATATTCAGTGCAGTGAATTCATGGCACCCTCTGTTTTTCAGGGCAAGCGCAAGCTGCTCAAAATTCCTGAATGTAAAATGTATATTCAATACAGTGAAAACTTTCAGGGCGACTCTGTTTTTCATGGCTAGCGCAAGTTGTTCAAAAATTCTGAATGGTATAAAATGTATATTCAGGACTGTGAATTCAAGGCACCTTCTGATTTTCAAGGCAAGCGCAAGTGGCACAAAACTCCTGAATGTAGAAAGTATATTCANTACAGTGAAAATTTCAGGGCAACTGTTTTTCAGGGCAGGCGCAAGTTGTTCAAAAATCCTGAATGNTAAAAAATATACTCAATGCAGTGAAAAATTTCAAGGGAAACTCTGTTTTCAAGGCAAGCGCAAGTTGTTACAAATCCTAAATGTAAGAAGTATATTCAATGCAACGAAAATTTTCAAAACAACTCTGTTTTTACAGGGCAAGCGCAAGTTGCTCAAAAATCGTGAGCGGTGAAAAAATTTTCAATACAGTGTATATTCACATGGGGGTGATCCGTGTAATTTGGGCTAGTGTAGTTTGTAATCTGGACCAACGTTGTGATTGGTTATAGTGACTTTGATCTGGACAAAGCCCTCGTTTTCTGTAAAAATCGAACAATCGGATGTCGGTAGTTCAACAGCTTGATATACGAATTCGGTAACTCTTTCTTTGTTCGTTTTCGAGTATTTGTTCGTATTCGCTGGGTAGAGGTGCAAGGTGTTAAGATGATAGATTTTTTTGATTAACAGGAGTTTTAGAAGCGGTCAGCATGGACATTCAGATTGCTTGCCTCCTTTGAGTGCGCGTCTTTAAGTGCTTTGCTCAAGCACACAGCAGCGATAACACAGGCAGGCTTAAGGTGTCAGACCCTTCGATCCGGAACCGTTGCCCTTAAAACATTGCGTTGCGTCATCGAAGTTGCGTACATATTTGCATCAGTAATAGCAATTACTGTAAAATTTCTTGTCTGGGAGAACGCAATACGCAAGGAACTTCAACCTCTTGAGTTAGCAAGCAAGGTAACTACAGAATTTGCCTATAACAGCACCTCTAGGGGATTGCATAAAGAACGTTATTGCCGAATTGACATAATAAGCGACTTGAAATGCATATGAAAGATGCCATCGCGGCCAAACAAAATGTAATGTTATGGGCGAATTGACGTTGCAGAGGAAGCCGTTATAAACGAATTCAACTGTATAGAACAGATTTACATAAGGTTTCAGGCCTCATTCGGCGGATTAAACTAAAAAGTTTGTTTCATAGCAAATTGTCTGTTTTTAGGGCAAATTTTTATTTTCAGGGCAAGTTTTTCCGCCTCCCCAATAAAATGCCTTCCCGTACGCCTATGACGCCCCTGATACTACCTCTCTCTTTTAGTAACGAAGCCTTTATGAGACTTGAATACCAAAGATTACTGAAATCGCCCCCTAACTTTACTGGCAGGATCCGAACCTGCTTTAAGGTGTGCAATGTTTAACAGGTATGCTGAGGTGAAACACAATTTCGTCAGCAATTACTTTCGCACTAGCAAGTCTGTGGAACCAGTCATGTGCTCGGGTTCCTTCGTCCCTGTGATTTTCACCTAACGAAAATTTACTTCACATTGAATACAACACTTTTGCCAGTGTTGTTCTGAAAATACTCTGCTTGTATTCGCGAACTCTTATGTTTCACCCGTTGGAAGCTTTTGCACAAACTGCGAATTATAAAGAAAAGCGAAGAAAGTCAATTTGTGCTTCAGAGGGCTCATAAGTCAGATTAACTTTTCTTGTTAGTCCGTTTGGCAATGATGTGTTGCAACGTTTTCTATTCTACTGTACAGTCATGCTGCTGAATGGAGACTAGCAAGAAAAAACAATCTCATTCGCTTTGCGTCGCTGCGAAAAAACTCAACCGATCAAAGTTCCATAAAATAGCTCTGTCAGTGACGTAACTGACAGTGGGGAAGAGAGGCGCCCTGCCAAGCTAAATGTAAACACAGGGCCCTAGGGTTGCCAAATACGTTGTGTAAAAATACCGGCTATTTTGTTAGCATTGCCAGGTCTAAGCTGTGTCGTAATTCATAAGCACCATAGGGAAAACAGAGAGACAATCAGTATTGCTAAGCTACGATCAATAATTTGCCAGTATATTGGCTGGCTCATTACAATGCATGTGACGTGACAATCGTACCAAGGATTGCGTAAACAGCAGCAAATAAACTTGCCTGAAAGAACTTTCCTGAAAGATCCACTACTAGAGTCGTTATAATTTGAGAAAATCTGTTAGTTCGTTTTGTTAGTTGCCTTAGTTCATTTTGATGTTACCGCACATTATTAATTTTTAAAATGCCGGCTTCAGGCACTGATTTTCAGATACCGGCTTTTTACCGGCCTCTGCTAAATTAGCAGTAAAATACCGGCCATCAGGCAACCCTACCGGGCCGCCACGTAGCTTATATTTAGGTTTTAGTATTCTTTTGGCCTTCAGTATGTTTTTTGTTTGCTGTTCTCGGAGTATTTTCCGGTGATTTGCTTTTTTTGCATAGCCATTTACATCTGGATTCACCATGATTTTTCAAGTTTTTTTCTGAGACTTGACTGGTTGGCTCGTTACAGTAGCCAGTGAGACATTTTTAGCTAAGTTTCCCCCATGACGCAAACCTCAGCTTACGCCGCTGGCTATTGTAATACGTTTGCATATACGAAGTAGCCTAATACTGCTCTACATGGTAACAAATTTCATTGGTAAATGTTCTGCCACACTTATTTGGGAAATGCGTTCTTCCGCTGTGATATAGCGCCACCACCTGTCTGTTTGAAGCCTTCAGTGGGAGTTCTGCTGATAAGAAATTGGCGTTTGTGTGATGGCTTCAAATATTAAACAGCGAAAAAAACTTTAGTGAGTGCCGCAACAACACTTGGTTGCTATAATTTTGGTGTGCAAAGTTTACACATTCCAATGTCAAGCGCAATTTCTGATCTCTGCGAAATTTCTGACCTATTATTTTTTGTCAGTTATCTTGCTTCTGAGCGTAAAAGAATAAAGTTTGGCGATTACATTTTTGATGTGCGTAATTTAAACTTTTTGGTTAAAAGTCAGACACTAACAGCAGGCTATAGTACGGGAATAAGTATAACCACTGCAAACTATTGGACTTAGTCTTGGACCTCAATAATTTTCTTTTTCTAACCCTAACCCGACACACCTAAACACCAAACATTTAGCCCTAAACATTCGTCTTCTCATCGTATTTGATATTTAGAATATTACTCTGTGCATGCTCATATGGCGTTAAGTCAGAAATTTCGCTTGATACGGGAATTTGGCTTTTGATGCTAGGTTTTTAGCACGATTGTCACTTGTAAATGAATATACGTTTAATGTATGGGATAGGGTTAGACGGATAGTTGTAAAAATCTGTTATCCGGATAACGGATATATCCGGATATTTGGTCTTTGTGCTATCCGGTTAACCGGATATTCAAAAGAAGAAATAAGACGTTGCTAAAGTTTTAATGATGATTAAAATATTGACTCAAATCCATTTAGCAGTCAAAATAAAAAGACCTGTTACTTTTGTACTTTAGGTAACTTTGTACAGTACAACGAAAAAACACAAATTTGTAATGTTTATTTTTCCTTAATGTGCTCTTCATCGCTGTGAAGGTTTAGATTTATGTATCTCCTGTTTCGTGTGCTTGTATACTCGTCAAACGTAATAGAGCAGAATTTCCCAGCCCATTTTTTCATTTTTATTTTTTCTTTTATATTGCTTTTCAGTTAATAGAAGAATGTCATGACAAGATTTCTAACATTTCACTCTGTGTCTAGAACCTGTATCCTCTTGTTAGAAACGCATGCCTCATTTGCCTGCTGGTAGTAATTGTGTNAGAAGACGTTCTGTCAACAGCTGCCAGCTCTGCAACAATTCTCCGAGACTTTGACTGGTCTAAAAAAGTTGTCAATCGCGGTTTTACCTGTAGAACCGACTGCCAAAGAAGAACATGAGCTTTTGTCTTTGACTCAACCTGAATCTGGTGTTTCAAATGCAAGTGGTTTCTCATAGATTCCGTTGATCCTCCCTCGCAAGAAAAATTAGTTCCACAGGTATCACACTTTGCCCTCTCGCCATTTGTTGAAGTAGCCCCACACAGGGTTTTCACTTTTGAAACGTTTGAATTCCATTTCAATGTTGTTTTAATATTTATACACTTAAAAAACATAGGCCATACACTCGACTCAAAGGGTTTCGACTGAATCTCTTTGTTAATGCCGGGAGTTTAAAAATCTCACGTCCCATATCAATTACTTTGCAACGTAATAGAACAAATCTTCCCCGACATTCTAGAGAATACATGAAAAGTAAATACAGGTTTCAAGGTCAGCGTACCACTGCAAGATAACCATGGGATGATATGCCGCCAGCAGTTGACAACAAGGCAATTCAGAGTTGCTTAACGTCATACAAACATAAAAAAGCAGTAATAAGATTATTCCTTCATAATCCGGTTAACCGACAAAATGTTATCCGGATGTTGGATAGCTGAAAATGCCTTGGTTAACCGGTTAACCAATATCCGGATAATCCAACCCTAGTATGGGACTTTTGCAACCAAAAAGTGAAAGAGGGAATATTTTCTTAGCAAAGCCCTTTAGAAAAACATGCAAATTACCGAATGTTCAACATATTTTTTTGAATAAGAGCAGATGGTGCCCACATAGCGAAATATACACTAAGATTTTAGTGTCTGATTCTTAGCTGTAAAAGGAATCTTTTCAATAGACGGTGTTCACCAGATTATTGACATTTTNAGCAAAAATGGCGTAATGAACGTATTTATGTAAAGACTATTGTGAATACTTTCCAAAGTAAAATTGTTCCTTGGCAAAATTTCTCCAAAAGTGACAAAAAAATTGATACACGAAAATCGGAAGTGCTGAATAGATTGTAATGAAAATCACGGCCAACCAAAACGATGTCAACGACATATTGCAGTCGTTTCGATATCTCCTGTTATCATTACAATGCACTGATGATTTTAACCGGGAGTTATCAAACGTCTGCAATACCGTTTTTACTCGACTGTAAGCCGCACTTCACCATATAGATTACCTAAGCCTCTGAGATATTTTTATGTATAGCATGTTTCGTGTTTGATTAGCAACCCTGGTGATGATGATTCACCATCACAACTGCCTTCTGTTCATCATAATCCCTCCTGTGACGGAGTGTGGACATGATGCTGAAGAGAGGAAAGATAATGCGGAAAGGGGGTGTGTTCAACAAACCATAGGCAAGGAAAGACAGGGCGTCATCCAGACAAGCTAAAAAAAAGTCTAAGCTGCCCTTTATTGTAAGACGCACGAAATGATGAAAAAAAACTTTACAAGCCGCGGTTTACAATCGAGTAAATACGAAACGTTGTTGATATCGCTTTTATTCAGGGACGGATCCAGCCAGTAACTTTAGGGGGGGGGCTATTTCAGTAATATTTGGTAATACAGTCTCATAACAGCTTCGCTACTATAAGAGAGATGAAGTATGCTTCACAAAACTGTTGTGACAAAACAATAGACGACCAAATGACCCTATATCGTGAATGTTGTTTTCCGAATTGTACAAACTTATGGTGAAGAAGGTTACTTTCGTAGGTTTTAGGGGGCGATCGCCCCCCTTGATCCGCCCTTGTTTTCATTGGCCGTGATTTTCATTATAATGACAAAAATTGTTTGCCGATTTCCGCTTGCATCAAATTACAATCTTTTTCACTGGCATATCTTTTCCTAAAAACGCGTTATTGAATTTACTTAAAACTACAGCTAGGGAATTGGGGTGATAAGCAGAAAATCTATTGTCTAAAATTACCTTTGTGATAGTCAACGCGCATGCAAGCCGGTACGTTCACGGCTAGGGCAACATAAGAACCGTCTCCAGAACATTTATTTTAATCTATAGTATAAGCTTTTGAACAAAATCCCTTGGCGCGATTCAGCGGCTGGCTATTTCCTCAAAGACAACAACTCGTTTTCTAAAATTAGAAATGAAAGCCACTGGTCTTCGTGAGTGGATTGTATCGGTTGAACTGCTGATTGGTTCTTCTTAGAGTCCTTCGAATTGCGTGAAGAACGGAGAAGTGTTAATACAACGTCTTTTTAGCTCATTTTGTTGTAAGTTTCATGTCTAACAACCAAATGTTTATAGAATCAGAATCAGCGGTGAAAAATCAATCAGATCCACTGGGATTCGCCCGTAGCGACGACTGGCAAACAACGTACACAGCGGAAAGCAATGCACAAGACCAACGCAATATTTGATGATAGAGGTGGTGTATGAATAGGTTGCTATACGAAAACGTAAGAAATTTGACTTGTTGTTTCTGACAAAATCGAGTCTTTAATCACACGCGCCTCAGCACACGGTTGCACGTTTTCACATATCGCATCGCGGCAAAAACGTAACTTGGAAAGAGTTTTCATTCAGGTTTGCTCTTACGCAATGCTTCCCCTTGAAAATCGTTTCTCATGAACATGTGAAAAAGATTCTGAAATGCCATCAATGTCCACCATGCACTCATAAAAACGAAATACCATGGCTCCTGGATTTGGAGGCCCGCTCTCGCGTATGTAAACTTACTCATTGGGAAATTAGAGGGTACTTGGGGATCCTCAAACGTCGGTCGAAGTAGGAAAGGAATGGATTTTTCACAAAACGCTGTTTAAAAACGCAGTGTTACATTTAATCTGCTATAGATGCAAAGCACTCAATAAGTTTTGCCTGCGTGTCCCAGCTGTGATAGCTACCACCAAGCACCAACTCGAAAAATGAAAACAAATTACGTGAAAAGACAATACCAGCCTGGTTCTCTGTTCAAACAATATGCTTTGCATTAGGAAGGTTTGGATGGAAGCTTCCTGGTTTTAAATCATTGTTAGTTTCTGTCGTCACCTAGGGTCATAAATCCTGACCTAATAATTGTTATCGTAAGTTCTAGCGGCACAGACCGGAAATTTAGAAAGAGTTCACGACATTAACTGCGAACCCAACTGCAATGGTTTGGCAATGAGATGACAAAGTCACACGATAATGCGAGTTCTCCTGACTCGCTCTCGAGAAAACGCCCAAAGGCCCGCCGAACACCTTGTGACTGCCTTGTGTCCGACGTGGCTTTGTCGCTCCTGCAGAATTTTAAGAGATTGCTTAGAACCGCAAGGTGTGAAAGCTTCGAAGGTTCTTTGGATAATTTCATTCGCAACCCGTTCGTGTTCCATTTTCACACCGAAAACTCTGCATGCTGTAGCTTCTCCGCTCATCACTATCCGACACCCTCGCTGAAATGTTGACTTGGAATCACTCGACAACAAAAATAAAAGACCCGGACATGACTCGATAAGCAGTTGTGACTAGAATTTGGCTTGAAGCGCATTGCGAATAACTCTTAATCAGCTTCGACTCGGAGCGGTACCTCGAACTCAGATTGACTTTCTGTATAGCATGTCTAAAATATAGAGCCCTCTTTCTGAGAGTTTGCCTCGGGTACCTAAATTCTAGTATCCACATTTGCATACAACAAAGAACAAATTCCACACAAAGGACCGCGGAGCCCCCACAAGCGCCGGGCCAGTAGCTCAAGGTCGCGAGACATTCGTTTGTCATTATATGACGCAACAATGAAAGGAGTCGTCAATTTATGGTCAAATAACAGAAAGAAATTAGAATTTTCAATCTACTGCAAAGATCTTGGGACGTTTCACATTTGTTTGCTTTTGGCCCACACTGCAGTTCTGCCAGTACGATTTTTGCCATCAAACAATAGGCCACACTTGCATTTTTTCTTTATTTAACATTGATATCTCCTACTCAGGACATGTTTACTATTTTTGTGCAAACGTTGAGAAAGGCAGCACAAAGTGGGGAGTGATGTCTCTTTCCAATAAAGAATTTTAACCTAACAGATTACTGTGCACTGGATGTTTATTTACTGGGAGTAGCTTGCACAAAATTTTCTTTATCAAATATGATTAACCAGGCATCTCCTTATGAAGAACGTTGCCGGATTTTAGGTAGAGCGTATTTAACACGCATGAAGATTCACGACATGATATATCAAACGGTGTAATAGATAGTTGTGGAAAGATCTTTCTCACCCTTTAGTTACTTGTCCAACTTATAAATGACTTTTCCTGGTTAAAACGTTTCTGTTGTTTGAGCAAAGCAACCAAATTTCAAATTTGAAATCGATTGAAAAAGACTTGTATATTGTACCTCACGCGAGTAATTCGAGAGCGATTTCACTGGACGTACTGCAGAGTCCAGCGTAATCGAACCTGGATTTGTTCCACAGATGCAAACACCCAGCGCTGTGGTCTTCACATTTATTACAGTATGTCATTCGTTTATCGAAAGAACCTGAAAATACTGCACGACGAGGGTCGCACCATCGCGCATATATGGCGTTGAAAGAGGAAATGGGCACATGGTGTGAGAGCGACTTCAAAAGTGATAACAGTGTGCCTTTTAAATCTTTGACAGCACACGAGCAGCCGGAAGAAATCTAAAAATCTTTTTTCATGTAGGCAAAAGGCACTAATCACGAACGAAAATACGGCATGAGCAAAACGAAGCTCAGTGTGTGCCCAGCACTGTTACAGCTTACCTTACAACATGTTTGAGGAAAACGAGGGATTTTTCTACGAGCGGAAAGTATTTTTTATGTTTAAGTCGAAAACGTTTACAACCATTAAATGCTTGTTACTTCTGCCACATTGATAAGTGGCGACAGAAATAAGAAAATTCGCTCATTGGTACAAAAACATGTTTATTTGCTTGATTCAAGTTGTTGAAGCACGTGAGACCAGAATAAAACCATTCTGAAGACGTGAAAGTTTTCCGTGATGCTGGCAAAACGTCAACAGGAAACGTGGTTAAGCCGTGGATGTATGCCGAGAAGCAAAGAACACTACATTGGCAATTTTCTTCATTTGTAAAGCAGAATGAGAACAATGTTTGTTGGATTAACTTAAAAATTTCTTACCACGCAGAACGTGAACAATGGCAGGATTGCAATTTGGCGTTGACGTCTGACACAGTTAGTCGGCTTTTTGCTGTAAGGAATCCTGCGTGTGAAGCGATATGGATTATGCCTTGTGCAATATGTTCTGAAGGCAGGTTTCATTATTATTGTCATTAGTCCTCAGTTATAATAATGAGTCACGAGCAACGAATCAGTTTCACGAGCAAACGTTATGACTCAGTGAAGATTTCGCACCTCCACTGTATTCCATTAAGTTTCAACTCGCTTAACTTTGCCGGCTGGCAGGCAGGAGTTCAAATTTTCCTTTCCTAACAATGTTCAAAGCGTGTGCGCTTCATTAAAAATATCTATTTTTTCAGCCACCAGAAGGGCATTGTTAATGAAAGTGCAATTGTCGCACTCTTAGGTTCGACACCTAGTGTCAAGCGAAATTTCTGACCTTTGGGAAATTTCTGACCTATAATCGTTTGTCAGTTAGTTTGCTTCTCAGAGTAAAGGAATAAAGATTGGCGATTACTTTTTTGATGTGT
>JGI24159J19872_10006694_pt1 | contig 15061 bp, 6 predicted proteins | sample Ectturendosymbi4_FD_19872 | JGI IMG/M metagenome (IMG submission 19872) | reverse complement strand
TGGTATGATTTTGTTGCAAAATAGGTCTCCAGGGAGAATATCTTCTGCTGATTTGTCCAAGACATTTTTGGGGCAACTATAGCTGCAAACGATCATCCATGGATTCACCTATCACGTCCTGCAACAGAAAAGACGTTCGTTAAAAAATGGGTTTTTTATCGAACAAAATATGGGTACGCATCTTTTTGGGTCACCCTGTAATTTCACAATGATATTGAGTTTTTATTGCTCAAAACCCAGGTTTTCCTGAGTTTCTTTTCTCAGCTACCCAAAATTGGGTTTGAAAATTTTGCCCCGAATTAGAAACACTACATGCAATAGATGCTGCCATCATCAGCATTTTTTGCAAAGCAATTTGAAGAATGTCAGGAGGACTTCAGGATGCAATAATTTTAAGTTGCCCAGCTGGAAACTAGCATTTTTCAATCTAGAATATTCTCGCATAATTGCTTGCCATCTACATCCGAACTGTACAGCGCTCCTAAATTGTCACACATAGATTTTAGTTTTTCACAGTCAGGACCATACAAAGGCCTTGGACATTGAACAGAAAGCCAAATTAGTGCAGAAAAAGCTGGCTCTAAACATGACTAACAAATAATTTTTCATAAGTTAACATTTTTTGCTCAACTGGTACGGTAACAACCAGGTTTTTTTACAGGCATTTTAGAGACCCGATTCAGGTCCCTAGAATTTGAAATCGGGTCCCTAGAATCAGAGAAATTATCATCGGGTCCCTAAAATCAGAGAAATTGGGTTCTTCCAGATCCATCGCGGGTTCCTAACATTTTTCTTAAAAAAAACCTGGTAACAATGCTAACTGCTGATTTTTTAATGACTAATGTTCTCTATCGTAGTCTTTGGGCTGGGCATTATCTTCACTGTTCAGCCTATTTATTGGACTATAGTGACTATCGAATAAGTTTCATGAAGTTGGAGTGGGCCACAGCAGTTTAAGTAATTTATAAATCTGTAGGGCCTCAACACCAGCTATTTGCGTAACAGTCAGATTCTCACAGCTCAGTAGCGTAGCTTGGGGGCCAAAATATTTGTTATTAGATGAGCAACAGTATTTTGTTTGGGATACCCCCTCTCAAAACACAAAATGACTAGATATTCTGAAAATTAGGGGGGCATGACTCTCTGACCCCTTGGCTATGCCTATGTCACAGCCACAGACTTAAACTCGTCTCAAGCAGCTGCTGATGAATATCTTGTTGCCTGAAATGCAGCAGTAGCCTACGGTCTGACTTGGCACATGTGAGCATTCTAGTTCTGTCCCAATGTCTGGAAGTCATGTTTTATGACAATATGGCAGTTTTGTCACAATGCTTGGTGGTGCTAAGTGCGACATGCCTGATGTAATGTATTGGATACAAGCATGCTGTGTTGAATGTTGATGTAGCATTGCAGTTCATGGTTGTATGGGCACAAAATAGAGGTTCAAGAGACTGCAAATAAAAATTTTAATGTTTGCCAAGCAATTTTTGCAACCCCGTCAAAGCTGCGCCCATGACACATGCCATGCCTGCCAGTGCCATACCTTAGATACGCCACTGATGCTCTTAATGGTAATTATAAAGGAAGTTAGCACTTCAGCATCCCATAATGTGAGAGGATTTTGCACCAAAAACGTGGCTTTGCGTGAGCGTAACTCTGGTGCCGAAAGCGGTAGAGAGCTGTTCAAAGGCTCAAAAGACTTGGCGCATCTTCTAGTCTGCACTCGAAAAAATTTTTTTGGTTGGGAGGTGTGGATTTTTTGTGAGTGACAACATAAGTGGAGGACTTTTAGGGCACCTTCGCCCACTTCACCTGGCCCTGGGCCCAAACCATTAGATGGTAGTGTTTTGCTGAAGTTTTTATTGGAAACTAGGCTACAATCTGAGTCTTTTGATACTTTGGATGACTTCAGCAAGATACTTTGGCCTAGCGGTTGGGCCCTAGGCCAAATAATATGAGCCAAAATTGCCCAAAAACTAGTTCACTTAAGATGTCACTCATAAAAAATTTGCAATCCCCAACCAATTTTATTCAGATTTTCATTTGTGTAGAAAATAATAACATTGGTGTTAAGTGATTCAGCTTATCATGTAGTGTATTTTACAGCATATGTTTGAATTTACAGTAGTCCCACTTCTGGGAATACTGTGAATTCACGACCATAAGATTCCCAGACAATGTTACGGAAAGATCATTGTGTTATGTATTGCTAAACAGTATAGTTGCTTACCAATTTTGTATTTTTCTCACTCATATTGATCATGCTATTGTTTAGCTTGAAACAGTCTAACTAAATAAAAATGCCAAAGTGTTGAATTTTCTCCTGCAGAACAGCATATTTATTTTCCCCCAACAGCCATTACCATTAATTTTAAAATGTAACATTGTTTGCAGTAATTGATGAAGAGGTGCATTTTAAGTACAATCCGTAACATGAAGAGTAAATTTCAGTAGCGGTTTTATAAACACTAGAAGTAGTGTATAGAATACTATTTATTGATGTGTTTGGTGTGCATGGCTGCATACTGAAACAAGTGTTCTTGTTTTTCAAGTGTTTCTTTATTAAGCTTGGCCTTTCTTCCAGTGTGTTTGTGGTTGTGATGTTACAATGGATAGGTTTGTTCATAAAAAAGAATTTTCTGGAAATAGGTTTGCTGCCAGCCGTGCAAATGAGCATCATTCAAATTCTTCCATCCATGCTAACTCAAGGCAGATTGAAAACAAAAAGAAGGTTGTTGCTGATCTTATGAGTTTACGCAGAATGAAAGTTATGCAGCAAAATCGATCAAGGTTGCCAACCATGCTAAACCTTGAAATGCCCTGCAAAGGTGATCCCAAATTAGTTTTGCCTTTGGATAAAAAAAACGTTGAACCCTTGTTGCAAGGAACTACTATGAAGAAAGAACTGGACACTGTTTTTGGTGAAGAAGCTTTGGATAAAGCCACTGAGCATTTTGCTTCCTTGTCATCTGAAAAACTACGACCAAATAGCAGAGAAAGTGTGCAAGTTAAACGAAGACAGTTCCTTGAAAGTTTAATGGAACATGATCGCAGTCATTTGAGAGAAAATCAAAAGCTGAGGGTAGCACGTAAGGAAATTCTGGTTGGAAAGCAGGTTGAATTGAAACAACAAATCACTGCTTTACATGGTGAAGGCAGTGCAAGTGTATCAAAAAGTACTTCCAATGAAAATTTGGACCAACTTGTTGATGAAACTGGGAAGAAGATAAAAGAATGGGAACAAAATATAAAGTATTTGAAAGCAAAATATCGCCCACAAAAATTGAAGCATAAAATATTTTCAACAAGTTTTGGTGATTTTATTTCATCTCACAGAGAGCAAGTGGCTGTTGTGATGCCAATCTTGGAAAATATACTTGATGATGTTCATGATAAAAGCAGTCGGAATATGAGCAGGGACAGTAATCTTTTTGAGATTTTGCTGAAAACAGACTGGGAGCAGTGGGACAGTTACCAAATTGAAACTGCCAAGTTCATGGCTGCTATGGATGTAATGGAGGAAATTTTGTATGATGTTTGTGTTGATGCACTGTGTAATGTTTGTGTTGAGTGTGAGTACCTTGCACATATGTCACACTACTATTCAGAGGATGTTGTTTTTGAAAGTGTGCATGCAACTGCCACAGGAATCAAAGGAAAAGTTAAGAAAGCACCAGAAAAAACAGTTGTTTTAGCCTGGTGTAATGTAAAGGGCAGTCACAAACATTTACAAGGTGACCTATGGGTGCACACTCAACTATCAACAAAACCAGGACCACCAGGAGTGCAACCATCTGTCACCAGTGTTGTCACCCTACCAAGTCCTGTGCAGTCCAAAACAGCTCTAGATGTTATTTCATCAGAGCAGGCTATTCCAAAATTATCATCTTCTTTGGGACAGTCTGCTGTTTTGGATGACTATGTGTCAAGGGAAAGTGAGATATGGGAAAACATCACTGCTTCATCTCCAGAAATAGCCTATTGTCCTCGTAAAGCTGTGGCAATTAGTGCCACATGTCTTACCTATGACCACAAACTCTTTGCTATTGGAACTATCAGAGGTGACATACTGGTTTATGACATGACCTGGCAGCCATCTAGGCTAATTCGTGCCGTTGCACATAAAGGTAAGGAAAATGATGCCATTCTTGGCATTTGTTGGAGCTTAGATTCAACAAGATTACTTAGTGTGACTGAACAAGGCTGTGTAGTTGTGTGGAGTGCTTCCTATGCTCCATTTGTGTCAATCAATGATCTCAGTTCACTTGATGCTGAAGAAAATTATACAAATGCTCAGCAGTTGACAGCCCTCTGTGTCATGGAAAATGCAAAACTAGACTTTGTTTTTCAGGAGGGGCCATTGACATCAGCCTTGTCAGAAATAAACAAAATTTCTCATGTGTTGTTCGATCCTGCTTTATCGTTCGGCGGTAATCAAAACTTCATTGTGGTTGCCCTAAAAAGTGGTGACATATTGAGGTGTAATTTGTCATCCTTGATACAGAAGAGATGCTACCAAGTGATGCTGGGATCTAGGGAGAATGCACAGGAAATGAACTTGGTTACAGGATTAGGTGCCATTTCTAACAAAAGCACTAGTAAAATTGGTCAGTCAGTTGTGGCTGAACTGTTCCGGTACCATAGATTTGAATTGGTAGAAGTGTGCTTTGTGAGGAATGCTGGAGATATGATAACTCTTGATGCATCATTCAACATCAGTCAGTGGGCTCGTGACAATGGGTACCTAAGTACCTTTGGGTGGTTTATTCCTCAAAGAAAGTTCAAGCTTTCTTTTTTAGAGGAAATCCTTATTCCAAAGGGAGAAGATGTGATCAGGTTTGAAGATGAAGTTATCATTAAAAGAAATGTGAAAGGACGTAGACTGTTCAAAAATAAACTACTTATAGAGCGTGAACGACAAGCTGCAGTTCGTGACATTGATGTAATGGGGTTAAAAAGCAGAAGACCGTGGTATACTGATGAATTTCCTGATGAGACAGAAAATGAAGAAAAGTCAAAGAAGCAGTCCAAGCTGATCACTCGCATTTACACTCCTCCGGAGTTTCAACAAAGCGATGTTGCTGCTGGAGGCGCTACATTTTATGTGCTGACATACAAACGAAGCAGTGATCTGCTGGTGAAATATGCTGAAAGAGTCTATGAGACCTCTTCAGCAAAAGTTTCCCAAGTGCTGATGAGCTGTTTGTCCCCTTCTGGTAACAAATTGTTTTTTCTGTTGCTGTATGATGACTATCCACCAAATGTTCGCAAGCACATATCAATAATTGACCTGGACTTGACAAATTTTCAGCTGGGCAACATTGGACCTATACAAATAAATATCACCTCGGATGTATATGAAAAGTGCAAAGTTGGTGCTGCTGCAACTTTTTTCGTTTCAAGAGTCTACAGTGTATGTGCTACTGAGTACATAGTAGTCAATGTAGCAGGCAATCTTCAGGTGTATTCTTTGCTTAGTGGAAACAAAGTAGTTTACTCACTTGCATCTAAAGATAAAATATCTCCGAAACGTGGGTTGATGTTTCCACCCAAATTAAGTAAAATTGATGAAGGAAACAAGGTTTTATTTATCAATCCTGATGGGTTGTCTGCATACATTCTGGTTATGCCACTTCCAAATAAAAAAATGCATGTGAAAAGTAAGCTGATTCATTTCGAAGACAATACTGCAGCTGCAATGAGGGAGGCTGTGCAGTCCTCCCACAAAGCAATTGTTGCACTGAAGCAAAATTTTGAGAGATCTGGTTCCAGTGAAACATTCGAGGTGGGTTGGTATGCTCAAGAACAGGCGCATGTGCGTGATAATCACACTTGTAGAGAAATGCCCACCAAACTGTATGTTGAAATGACATTGAACACAATATTGGATGTTGTCGTTGCTCGTGCTACTGGCTACCGCATCCCTCAAAATGCCAGAAAGAATGTTTGGAAACAGGATTGGCAAAAAATGCAGACATACTTTGCTGAAAACTAGCACGTGTACTAATGCTTCATAATTGCTCACAACGTATCACTGATCTGTGTGCAATTTCAGTTGCTTTGAATGACTTCTAAACTTGAATCAAGGTTGAAAAAACGTCATTTTCATGTTCTTTCCTATATCTCCGCTTTTGATTTTCTTAAGAATGGAGTTTGTGTCCCATACTTGATTTTTAGCGTTTTTTGATTGCACTTGAGAAAAACGTTTTGAATCTGTGCCACTTAACTTTCGATTTTTCAACCGTAGCCAAACTCGCATTCAAAAGAATTTCTGCAATTCGCATTAGGATTTGCCACATGAGGTAAAATTTTTACTTGTAGTGCTGCTTCATCTGGTTTATTCGCACCAGCCAAGGTCCAGAACTTATGAAACAGGTGTATCTCACCTCCATATTATTCTGTAGAGTTTCATAGCATTATATGATGAATACTAAAAGATTCGTGAAATCTGATTTTCCAAAGCACCCATTTTTTATTACTTTCACGTCTGTTTAATTAATATGTTTACTATTTGTTCAGTTCATTCCCATAGCCAATGGCCGTTGGTGCGCTTTAGCAGCATGCACGATCGTTTGCCAGTTATTCCGGTTCCAACAGTTTCTTAAACAATATTCGTGGCTCAAGCCAGTCCATGAGTTAATATTGTCAATCCAGCTCGTCTTTGGACGACCTCGAGTTCGTTTTCCTGATAAAGATCCTTGCATTATAGTGCTCGCGAGAGAGTCCGTGTGTCTGGATACGTGCCCAAACCACTGTAATTTGCGGCGTCTGACGATTTGTATCACCGGTTCGAGTTCGCCGATCATGGAGGTGACCTCTTGTGTTGTTGAGATGTTGGTGCGGTGCGCGATGTAAGGAATCTGGAGTAACCTGCGGAAACACCGCGTCTCGAATGCTGCTATCCTCTTCTCCAGGTTGGGGGTAAGGGTCCAACTCTCGCAGCCGTAAAGAGCTAATGACTTACAACATATTTCCGTTGGTTCACTTTGTTCTTTTTGATATATACCGTGTGCTTATTTTCATCATAATGTGTAAATTTATAATTGTTGTACGCAATCTATGCTGTGATACGTGTTCACATGGTAACCATTTAAATCAAATTCGTTTTGGAGGGATGGGACAGTCGCTTTCAAGCATGTGTCTTCGTCGGCTGCCAGAAATATACAAATGTCAAGCCTTAATGGTAAACGGAATGAAAATTGAAGTTAGTCTTGGAACTTGTAATTATGCCACTTACGGCGGTAATTGCATTATATTTTCGCGGCTGTTCCATCTAAAATTGAGGTTTCGCTACCCGAAAGCCATTTTCAAACTTATGACCAATGCATTGTGTTTTTACGAGTTTGTGATTTGTGGTTGGTATGTTTTTAACGCTACTTGAAGAAGCAACTTCCAAGCAAAAACTGCGCCTAACATTTATTCGGCCTTGACAGTTTGCATGTACTGTTTTTTTGTTTTTTTATTTCTATTTCAAAAAATGTTTTCAGTATTTTGATTTTAATGCACCTGTTTTCATGTTATGCACATATGATTTTTATTTTTCCCTACTTGTAAAACGTAAGTATTTGCAACCAACTTTGGTTTTCGTACTTTTCTTGTGCTTTTCAGAAAATTCGTTTTTTGAATAAGTTTCTGGCAAGTTGTTTCTACACGCTTATTTACTTTTTGCTTACTTTTGGCATCTGTTCACTGTGTTGCTTTAAACTTGTAAAAGAGTACATTTTTACCCTTCAATTGTCTAAAGATACCCCACCAAAAGAGTTCATTTTTTCAATTACTTCCGTGAAGTGACGGTCATAACTGAAATGTTTCATGTAGAAGTTTATTTCCAACATGTTTAGTTTTGCCTCCACGGCATTTTGAATAAAAGCCACTAACTTTTTTGGCAACGTCAAAAACGGGTTTTCCTCAAAAATCACGTTACACGTGTGCGCAACATACCTCAAAAGATGCGTTGCTGTCTTCCGAATCACACGATATCTGTACTGACTCTCTAGCCTAATCTGGTCGCGAGTTCCGTGATCGTGGCTTCTGCGGACGTTAAAGGATTTTAAACGTGTTGCGTTGCGAATTTATAGTTTGCCATGGCGTCTACCGTTTGTTTTCCGTTTTGGCTGATACCGATGAATAAATTGTTAACACGGCAGTGCCGTTAATTGTTAAGCAGCGTATCTTAAAGTGTTGAAGCCTATTTGTAAACAAGCTGCAACATGTGCTCTTCTGCTGCTGTGGCAGGAACGAGTGTGGGCATGTATCTCGCAGGCCACTCGAAAAGAGATGTGCGACTTCGATGCCTAGAAGCTCGGGAGTGGGTTATTGCTGTCTCGACCCGTGGAATGTTTCACTTCTGCATATGTAGCTTTTGCGCTTTCCGGAAGAGCCCCGTAGCCAGTGGCAAGCAACGCAAAGGAAAATTAACTGAAGAAACTGTGGAAAATCACATGTCGTCTTTTTTCCCGCACTTCGTAATATAATCTGGCTGTGAGAGTGTGATCGCCACGTTTATCATTTTCGGTTGTTTTTTATTTCCAATTAGCTTCATCTTTGTTATGAGTTGCTCAGTTTAGTTTGTGTGAGGTGATGTGTTCATTTTGAACGTATCGACAATGTTCTTGCCGGTACCACAATTCTTATTCTGATTTGAAAAAGTGTGCGAGACGAATTTACTGCAAGTGCTGTTGCTGTTTGAACTGAACATCATGTAGTACTCACGCAGTAGCCACTGTTCAAAATATACATGCCCTGCACCAGGTTTTGTACATGCGGAACAACAAATTCGTGACGTTGGCAAGAGAAATGGGCAGAGAAAAGAAATACAGTATTGTGTTTAATGTAATGGTATCATCACCCGAATGGAGCGAATAAGTTACATTATGGATCAGTGATAGAGAGTCCACCTCTCAACCGAAAGGTTGGATGTTCAATCCACTGCCGCTGAATGATTCGCCGCAACGCTTCTTTGGCAAGTGAGCCTTCACCTCAATCGCATCGTAAAGAAACAGATTTCCGGCTGTAGCTTGCTACCAATTGTCATCACCCACACCAAATTTTTAAATGTTTTAATGTTCTTGTGAGGTGTATGGGTTATTTTTATTTTTTGACCTAACGTAAGAATTATCTTCAAGAAGTTACACTTCTGATTTTCTGCATTACATACCTCGACAGTGCGCTTTATATGACGGTACGTCATTGTTTCCTGCAGTTTCTTAAAAGTTGGTTGACTTTTTAACAGTGAACATGTATTAGAGGTGGCTAAGTGCCGTTAAGTTTTAATCCACCGTGTTCCTTCATCTTAATTTTTATTGTATTTTTTACAGTTTACCTAGAACGTAAAATTGTAGTTTGATAAAGTGAGCGACAACTGTCGCAGTCAAGGGCCATGCCTAAGCCACTTGTTGGCCTATGTCAAATGAACGTTACCAACGATAAAACTGCAAATTTCGATCAGGGAAAACAACTAATTTTGGAATGTAAACGACGTGGAGCTTGTATGGCGTTTCTTCCTGAGGCCTGTGACTACATTGCCAGCAACAGAAACGAGTCAATCAGCCTCGCCGAGCCGATGGATATGGAAAGGGGCATTTGCTCTCGTTATCAAAATCTTGCGCGATCTGAAGGAATGTGGTTATCGCTCGGCGGTCTGCATAGGAAGTGCGAAGGTGATCATCCTGACAAGTTTCGTATCTCACACGTGATCATTGATGCAAATGGAAACGTGCAGTCGGTGTATGACAAATGCCACCTGTTCAGCGTGGATATCCCTGGAAAAATTACTTTAAAGGAGACAGACACTGCAGTACCGGGGCAATCAATCGGCCACATTACGGACACACCCGTGGGCAAAATCGGCAGTATGGTGTGTTATGACATGAGATTTCCTCAGATATCCTCTGAGCTCCGACGTTCCGGTGCGGAAATTCTTACCTATCCATCTGCTTTCACCGTTCCCACGGGCCATGCCCATTGGGAGGTATTACTACGAGCCCGCGCAATTGAAAATCAGTGTTACGTGGTGGCCGCGGCGCAAGTGGACCGACACAATGACAAGCGGGTCTCGTTTGGCCACAGTTTGGTTGTAAACCCATGGGGCACGATATTGGCATGTGCTGCTGACCGCGTTGGTGTAATAACCACGGAAATAGACTTGGGGTTTATGAGAAAACTTCGAACAGAAATGCCTGTAGAAACTCACCTTCGGCGTGATTTGTATTGACTTTAGAAGACCGTTAAAAACGCGTTTGCAATTCCTTTTTGTGTATTAAACATTGCGGGTTTGATCAGCGTCGTACGTGCAATCCTATTTTGCTGACAGCGCCTTATTGTACTTACAGGTATATTCCGTCTTGAGCACCTTGGCAACACTGCGATGCATTTAACATAGCTTACAGCAATCTATCAAATTAGATATCTCAAAATACCTATTATCGCCCTTTTCAACCACCATAACCATAGTGATGTGATGACTAAAACTCTGTTGCAATATGCTATGTGATGTGCCTGCCCGAAACGACGGCAAGTGCTGTGTAGTTTTGTTTTTCGACGCTGCACGTTTGAAGCTCAGGCTAAGGTGATTAACGTCACTTATTAAGTTTTGATAGTTGTATATAATTGTCTAAAGTATAACTCAGTGTATCCTTACAACCTTCAACACGATGCAGCTCTGTCGTTTCATGCTGTTTAATTTGAATCTTTGTTGGTGTCTTGTTTGCCAAATATGCGTTACATACGTGTTCTGACGCAATCTATGCATTGACCTTGGTGCTGTGAAACGTTACTTCCATTTTGATGTTCCTTACAATGGAAATATAGATTAGCGGCATCTCTAGTCATGAACTGTGCGCATTTCGTTCAAATATAACTCGTCGTTATATTGACGGTCAATACCTGATATATGCGGTGCTTCTGTTCAGTTTTATCCTTGCATTGTACTCCCTATGTAGGGTGATGAGTGATATCCGGCACCCATTTGCGCTGCGCCGAGATCATCATCGCGGGTGAACTTTTCTTTTGCACCATCCATTAACGACGAAAACAGGCTAGACTAGTGGTTCTCACCCGGGGGCACGCCTCCAGGGGGCGCGAGCCCTTCATGCAAAGTTTAATCAATAAATTTACGAACGAATATATTTGCTTTTTAAAGTCAGTCGGAAAACAAAAGACACTTAAATGAGGCGTGGCAGAACAAAGGTCAAGAACCACTGGGTCTGTTTTAAGTACCCTTTTTTAGTCTTGTATGTCTGTACCAGAAATCGAACCCAGCCCACAGGATTAAGTGGCGCTCAACCCACTGCACCTCTTAGCTGGGAGTATGTGATGCTTTTTTAGGTAATTCACACCACGCTTGAGGTTGTGGGAAGGTGCTGACTTAATAGCGTTCGTGTGAAAGATCAGGCAAAATATACCGCTGCTTTTTCGCAGAAGAAAAAAAGTTCCTCGGCCTTTTTGCATTGTCTCGACTAGCTATGTCTAACCCGCAGGCTGCATGCGGCTCGGTCGAAGGTTTTGTGCGGCTCAGTTTAGGTTTTCGCTGTCTATAATGACAACCTGTCCCTATTTTGATGATCTTGCGTTTGGGAGTTTTGATGCAGGTGGTCTTCAGTGCCACTGTATCACGTCTATTACCATTGCAGTTAGGATTCAAACACTTTCTGTACATTAGCTTACGCTAAATTTAGTTTGCTGAGATCAAAGTAAGCCGCTCAATGTGCGGCCCTTGCATAGTGACATAATTTTTGGCCCAGTAAGCTATTTCGGTTGGACATAGCTGATCCAGACCAGTGCTTAACTTTTTCGGTTCGTTCACCCAAAACACAATGAGTTTGATTTTTGTTCAAGACCTACTTAAGTAATTTAAAGACAGACGAATCATCTTTTAAGAAATGGGAAGCTACGAAAGCAACAAATGTAGTCACGCGATGTATTATAACGAGCGACGACACAGAGCCTGAAAACTACGGACTCGGTGAGAATCAAACTCCAGACCTCTGCCANTGCAGATACAATAAGAAAACCACATAAAAAATATTAATATTTACAACAGAAAACCGGTTACTATTACTGCATTACTCCCGAACATTAGTGGTCAACTTTTCGAAACGCAGATGAATTAATTCATTTCTTCTAATGCCATCCTCAGGTACGAATCAGTGCATTTCGCGTTTTAGTTTTCAGCTCGACCATGGACGTCGGAAAGATTTTTTCCACGGGGGAGGGGGGAAAGTGGATTTTTCCAGGTGGCGACCAAATGGCATTTTTCCATTGGGGACAATCATGGTGAAATTTCATTTTATCAAATCTAAGAGAAAACATTTTTCTACAAAAAATAAATAGAAAAATTTCAAAATCCGTGCACCCTCCTTTCCAAGGTCCATGAGTTCGACCAAATACGAAAATATTTTTCTGGCATGAACGTGGTGGTCATGAGCACCAGTTTTGCAAGGCTTTTAATGCAATTTTTTATACTTGTAGCGGAGCAAAACCAATTGTCCACTACATCTGAAAAAAATCAAGTTCTGAAAACATGCAAACAACGATTCAGGAACTATCAAAAAGAACTGAGATTTCAATAACCGTTACCAAAGAAATCCGAAGTCAATGAAGCACGAAAAACGTCACAGACACACCCTATCTCTAAAAGCAACCGGATTGGAAGTTTACAAACAAAAATGGCTGTGTTTCTTAGCAACACCGGAAATGTAAACATCATGTGACCTTCAAATCATGTGACCTAGAAAGCATAAATCGGCCTGATCTCACAGACCCAGGTCAGAGTGTTGCTAGCATCACCTGAAAGACTTGTTCTTTCCTGACGGCTCCACTCTCCTTCAACTGTCTTAACCAATTTGGTCATGCAGTGGAAGTAAAACTGAGGCTCTGCCTTGCAGTCTTCTTAGCTCGACGGAAGATTGTGAGTGCTGTTGTCCAGAAAGTGACGTATGTGCCATCTGAGTCAGCAGCTTGAGACTTCAACCTGAAAATAAAGTTAAATTTATTTTCAGTTTACAAAGTGGCTTGTCCCCACAGGGCTCTGGCGCTCTGTTCTACAAAAACGGCGTGTCCGGGGTAATTTCTGAGTAATTTCTGACTGTTTCATAAAAATGGTTTGAAATTCTGTCACGCTGAACCATAAGTTCTGAATGACAAATTTGGACAAATCTTAAAGTTTTTGTCTTAATGAAACTCTGTCACTTTGTACAAATGATTAACTTTGTCAGAATGAAGTTCTGTCACAATAAATGAAAACATTAGAATAACAAAATTGATTACAATCAAAGCAAGTTATCATTAGAATCAAACACTGGTAAATCCATGGACTTAGCTTGATTACGAACCAAGGCAACAGCCTTAAGCGCTGACGTGATGAATCCTCATATCCTGTCTAAAGCTAAAGCCTAAAAGCAGGAAATAGCATCTCTTACCATGAGACTCCATAAAAAAGGTATGCTTCTAGACCGGAAAGCATTCAGTCGACCGCAGGTCTAGGCAGAAACAACTTCTATTAAACAGCTAGGTAGTCTGATGTTGCTGTTTGCAGGACGTGCCCTTAGAGTGTCTATTGGAATGATCTGAGAGAGAGGGATTGTGTGTGAACTACGAAATATTTCAATTGGTAAGTGTTTTTATCTAATGGTGTTACAATATTGTTTCGAAATAAAATATAACTAAGAAATACATTATGCGTGATGAGTTCTTTATATAGAATGAAGAGTAATATCAGAAGACTTAGGGGGATCATTCAAGCTTTTGACCTGCAAACATCTTCCTTTGTATAGTTGCTAAACCGAACCCACGTCATCAGCAATAAACTGTACCTAAAGCACAACAGTTGCAAAGTCTCACCAGAGACCAGAGAAAACTCGTTGTGTACATACTCTGCTGATTCGAACAAATCAACCCTTAAATCTCTATAGTAGAGATATGTTTTGAAATACGTTATGATCAAAATCTTGCTGAAGGGAACTTTATCTCGAGGTTAGCTTTCCAAGCCCTGTTCTTTCTATGAAGGTGGCCTGTACTGATCAATTTTATCTATTGACTTACATTTACTTTCATCAAAACAAAGTGTTTTTGTACTTATTTCTTAAACCTTCTGTAGGTATTACCTGGAACGCCGGAGAGCGGGGGAAGGGCTACGGCATTGCTCCCCATATCTCAAAAAAGGGATAACGGGAGCGGAGGCGCTCTTTTGTAACAATATCATAGCTTATAGATAATTTCATGGTTCATCAATACCGAATTGAAACAAGTTTACAGCAGCTATTCGCGCACCGAGAAAATTCAGAACAGTTTTCTGTAATTTCTGTTATTATATTTGAGGTCAACATTGTTGCTAAGCAGAAACAACCTTAATTGATAACGATGATTTTTTATCTTTGATAAGTTTCCATTGCCCTCATTCTATTACTGCTCGCAATGCCCAGTAGCTTAACCAGCCCAAAATTTTTGGTAGGGGCCAAAAATGTTTGACTTCAAGCCTGCTTTAAGCAAGCAAAAGTATTTCGTGTGGGCCACCGCCTGTCGAAGCACAAAACGACAAGAAATGCTGTAAATTTCAGGACCCATAGCCCCTTTGGCCCCAACCCTATACGCCTATGCCTTTGACCAGGGCCGGCCTTAGCAAGTGCAGGGCCCGATTGGAAGCACTTTTGCGGGGCCCCACTCAGTGGCTTGTGCAGAAATGTTTTAGGAGGGCATCACGTCATAATCACAGAAATCATGAGTTATGCTGAAAGAGTGAGGTCCGAAAACGGCAATGCCAAACTAGAGGTGTCTGGGGCATAATCCCAGGTTCACTTCTACAACGGAGACTTTTCACGTCCGTTCCACGAACCTCTCCGTAACACCCAATAAATCCATGAGTTATTATACTCAATACTTCTGTCTCACTAGGACCTACCGCGGTGTACTTCAGGCCAATTGGCCATGTGTTAAATGAACTTAGTGATACTGCTTGGTCAATGGTCAATGATCAATGGTTTATTGTTTCATATGACTCAGCCAACAAGCAGAAGCATCATAAAAGCCATCGCATGCAGTAAGCCAACCATTAGCGAACACTGGA
>JGI24159J19872_10006689_pt1 | contig 15064 bp, 15 predicted proteins | sample Ectturendosymbi4_FD_19872 | JGI IMG/M metagenome (IMG submission 19872) | reverse complement strand
AGGTTAACTATTTCCCTATGACAATCTGGAAAGAGAAAAATGAATAAGGTCATTGATAAAGGTTTTAGAAGCTGCCGCTTTGTTTCAACAATTGTGACGAATATTGCAAAGAATTTTTGGTTTCGAAAATGAGGTATCTCGTCAACTGTTTTCATTGCACAAATTAAAAAGTCTGGAAAAGTTAGAATAGGGATAATAAAAGAATCCGGCAAAACGTGGTGTGGAAGAGTTTTTACTCGAATACTAGGTGGGTGCCATTCTTCGTTCACGCCTACAGAAACGCAAAGGTTCTCCAGTAATTTTAAGTTGTATGTTTTGACGGAGTTACTACGCCAGTTGTTCCAATCGTACCGTCTGCCACATTAATTCCACTGATTGAGGTTGTACCTGGTTGCACACTGCCCTCTTCAACGTCCAACGCCCTGTCAATTGAAACGTCGGCGTGCGAACTTTTCACAAGTCTGGTTAGTGCGAGCTGGTCGGTCAAACACCTTTAAGAACTTCCTGCTAAACAGCTTTCAGATTTTCTCGAATGAGTAGGCCTGATGCCAGCCATTTCAATTTTGCGGAAACCAGTTTTGAAAAAGGAATAAGGCAAACGAACAACTTTGGAAACTGAAGTGTCGAACACGTTGACTTAGCAGAATAAATTGTTTTGCCAGTGGAGCCTGCAGGGGACNGAAAATGCAAATAAAGTATTTCAAACTTGAGCATTTTCTGCAAACCTCACTTTCATTACCTATGCATNATGAAAACTTTCAGTATAGGGACCAAGTTCTTTAGCTGTCGCAGTGGCTAAATTCCCTCTCAACTTACCTGGATTTACATAACCGGCCAACATTAGATTTAAAATAATGACAAAAGACAGCAATTCTGACAACCTTTTCACAAACATTTTGCTCAAGTTATCACTTTACTTGCAAAGCTGACTGTTGCAACTAACGAGATAGCACTTCCAATCAAAGGTGTAGGCGACCGACTTAATTTCATATTTTTACGCTGAAATCAGTCTTCTGTTCGCAGCTTACCAGCTTTCTGAACAGTCGTCTCGTAGTCTTTTGCAAAGATCGTAGTCTTCTGCAAAGAAGTACATTTTTGTGATTGGGTTATTAAGCTTTGCTCACAACCCACTGAATTCTTCGGCTTAATACTTTTTTCAAAATTTACAACAGATTTATGGGTACATGTTGTTAAGCTGCTCGTATGCCATCGCCGGGCTCCCCAAACACTCTGCCACTTCAGCATGTTCCCATGACTAAACCCCAAGCACTTGCACTGGCTATAGTTTTAAAGTCGAAGGTGATGAGGTAAGCTTGGGCAAAAACTGAGTGCGATACTAATTTATATGATGATGCCATTCCATTTGACGATACTGTTTCATGTGATAATAACAAAAAGCCCAACAAATCCTTCGCGGTTTGCAGTTGAAATATGTGCGTTCAGAAGCATTTCACTTCACAAGCTGTTGGGGCAGTACTCGTCGCTCGGTTTGCATTGTTACCCGACAAATTTGTCGACGTGACGGTTGAAATTTACCCCCGCGGACAAGCACCGAAAACGACATACGTTATTACTGTAATTTCAAGATAACGTCATCATTTCCTGACAGCAGAGCATTGTTCACGCTCGAGTTCACTTCAAGTCAATGTACATGTTTAGAATCAGCCCGATTCGCATGTGCTGAAGGTTTGTTTCAAAGTCTAGAACGTATTGGTTTGCGAAAAGGGTGCTTTCAATAGCGCACGTCGGATTGTTTGAGAACAACACACTTTCACAATTAGTGGATTTCCCATTCGTGATTGTTGCTTCGTTCATGCCCGGGTCAACCCGATACCGAGATCGCTTTTCTCCTTACAGGAAGATCTGCCGAACGCGTGACGTCAAACTTGTGGACACGAGCAACAGGTAAGGACGAAACAGGAAATGCCTTGGGAAAACCCAAAGTGTTTATGTGCTGGGCGCATTTTTGATTACGGAGGTTTGGCGGCGACCACATTCCGCGAGTAACCAAATGGCACAAGGCGTTGAAGTCGTCGCTCGCCGCAAATAATACTCACGATCTTAAAAAAGCAAATACTGTGGTTCGTTTACGTTCAGTGCCTGTACGGCATTTTGGTATCCGAAAATGGTAACGAAGTATCAAGAAAGGCGCCGTGATACAAGCCGCTTCAGAGGGGGAAACTATTTTTAGGTAATCTACGACAAATTTAGACGACGCAGAAGCATTTAGCTTCACCTTTTGACATTTTTCGTTTTTTTATGCTTTGCTGAGCATTGCTGGGTGGCTCTTTCGGGCAACAAACTTAAGCTGCGCGGTGAAAACTCCATGAAGGTGTTACATACCAACGCTAGAAGTCACATGATTGACTTTCCTATATTAGGGGAACGCATCAGGACAAAGTTTCCAATTCTTTTGCCGCGAAACTATGACGCAGGCACAAAGGGGTTGATACTTTTACTTTGCACTGTCGGCTCTGAGGCTTTCGCAGCAAATGGATAATCAGTTTATAAATGAAATAAATCGCTGCTTGTCTGTAAGTGCTTCAAGATTATTGCTATCATTAGATGGAAAAGACTAAAAAATGTAAATGCGTCCCAAATTGAACAAGACAGATCTGAATCTTGATTGTTTTGCCATTTCTTGGAAGAAGAGTGATAAGCATTCAAGGGAGGAGATTGGAAACGATTGACGTAGCCGGTTTCTCTCGATTTCCGAATAAAAGACAGCCGCTACGTCATGGCCGCGGAGGGGAAGAAGCTTTATTCAATCGAGACGAATGTTTTGTTTCACGAAAGTCATCCGCGGCACAGATCAGCGCATTTACGTCATTTTGACAAGCGCAGCCGTTTCCGTGCCATTCGACTTCGACAGCGCGTGACCCGTTTGCCTGAAGTAGGTGATTTTTTGGTGAAAACAGATATTCCACATAATCCACTCAGCAAATCTACTGTAAGCCAAAAGCATTGCGCAGTCAGTATAATTGCTGTCCGTTGCACAAATGTGTTGTGCAAACACATGCCCGATTGTCTGTTCCGATTTCTTGTGAACTGCAGTTAGAAAGAGTCGTTCAACAGTAAAAAGATCGTTCTAGCTTCAGAGTTCATTCGATTCCAGAACATTTACCGCCCGAAAAAAACTCAAACATTTCCCTTGCAACTTGCTTGCTTCACATCTCCACAGCAAGGGTTTCGAAAGATGTGGGAATAATTACGTTTGGGGTAAAAAAACAAACAGTTTTGCTTCATGAAAGTAACGCATTTTTACGCAGTTTAGCCAATTTCGTGGCGCGTCTTCTTAAGGGGAGAAATTAAAACGGTTCGACAAAAAGTTTGTGTGTTCTTGATCACTACATCTTTCTAAGATGTCTTACTATTTTTTTCTTCGACAGTATCAAGAACCTTAAGATAGGCCAGTTCCGAAATATCCTTGCGAAATTGCGCTTTCTGAGAATTCGTAATATGGAAACCGTATTGATGAAACAATTTGACGATTCTCATCAATCTTGCTTCTGCATGACGCATTACTGAATTCATCAAAGCTTTGGCTCATAGAAGCGCTGTACGAGACCGCTTGGGACGCGCAATTAAACGATCTTCAAATTTGAAACCAAAACATTGATCATACCAGACATTTCAGTGTGTTGCCTTTTTATTGTCAAGTGATGTTTGTTGTCTTCTGATGTTTACGAGACGATGGAAATGTTTTTGGAGACATAGTGCTGTGGTAAACTTCAGTTTGATCGAGCGTCTTTTCTTGAACGTTTATTCTGTCATGACACTGCTCTCTCAAATCACCGACTTATTGGTAAATCCTCGGTTGGGGCGTATCGCGAAGCAAACGAGTTCTGTCAAACATCCGGTTTCTATTTCCAGACCATTGGAGCTGCTTTAACAGCGAATTCAGTCGCACAAAAGCCTGTGGGCGTTCCCTGAAACGCTCGCAAAAGATAAGTGCCCTTTGCAAAGCGCCGGCCCGTAAAGGGGTTCACGTAATCGGGGCGTGCCCCGACATGGTCCGCTGCCAGCCGGCAGTGTTTGTCCGGGTCTCGCCTGTTCGGCGTGTTTTGTCTTTGTTAGCTTTAGCGCTCGAGCAAGTTCGTTTTGCACCTCCATGCTGTCCCATCATTTTTGTCGCTTTTGTTTTTTGCTTGCTTTGCCAGTACTTAAAATTTGCTAAACAAAACGAGTGAAAGCGGTGATTTTCATTGGACAGTTTACGGCACTGCTCGTGGAGCGGCAGGTATTTTCCGGAACGGAAAGCTTGAAGCGGTTTCGGGAATTTAGGGCGTTGCACTTATTCGTGTTTCCTCTCTGGGTGACGAGCACCGTTCTTGAACACGCTTGGAATTTTCAAGTTGTGAAAAGTGTTTCACTGTGACCTGGGAACTGAACGTGATCACTACAATGCTCGTTCCATTCTAACGAAAAGCTCCTCGTTTGCAAGTAAAAAAACATTATAAGCAAAACATGTTTCTTGCACCTGTTAACAGAAGCAATGGACTTGTATTCATAAGGAAACTGGATATCTGTCATTACTATGGTACTGTCATGTTCAGTACGCTGCACATTGTCAACTTAATTTTGTGAAAAGTCTTCAGCGGAAAACACCTCCGCTTAAAAATTTTTTTCGTACGCTTTTTCGATTCGAAAAGAACCATCAGCTTGCTTTTCGTTATGCCTCGCTGAATGCGTCGTACTTCGTGCGAAGTGGTTGAACTTATATCTGCGTGCAACCTTCTAACGAGTCAATTTGCATAGTGATCCGAGAGAAGACTGGCGCATATCGTAACTCTAGTTGCAACTCTAGCTGCAACGCGAGAGATTCTGCTCAACGTAAACTCCCTTGTCCTGTGGCCAGTTTTAACAATCTTTGTCACCTACGCTTGCCGTTTTTGAGCAGCAAAGATTTTTAACAGGTGCGTCCAGTTCCATTGGATTTTTTTGTTGTTGTGTTTGAAGTCGTCTGAGTTTCTCACGTGACTGGCATCCCGTTCGGTCACACCCCGAGCTGCCAAGACAAACAAGACCAAGTCAAGGAAAAACAAGTGCACTGCGCAAAACAACACGCTGCTGCTTGCGGTGACGTCATAAATAAATGAATCACGCGGGGCACGTGTAAGCTTGCTGGGCATTCAGCCTAGGCGTCAGTACAAGCTTCTTACGCAATCACTGACATGGTCTGTCTTCTAGCAAAACTAATTAACTCCAAGAAACTTGTGGTGTATATTTATATTATTGTGACCACAGTTGTTTACATTACACGACATACGATTACACAGATTGCTGGAGTTTGAGTTTCGCATATCTGTGGCGCGTATACTCACTGAAAGTCGGGCTTTAGCCAAAGGAGTTTAGTAAAAATTTGCAGACAGATTCCTTGCTGGTCTCACATGTGGAGAGTAGCTACATGAATTTAGTTTCAAATTTTTTTCGTTGTAGTTTGAACGTGAAAGTAGTTAACACATCGATTCGCCAATGTGATTGCGCGGTAATGACGCCAATGAACTAATTGTCAGCTTCCAAGCGAAACAGTGACATTGTTTTGTCTCGTTCAAGCGCGTTCGCGAGGCGCCGAAGTCGACCAGTCAGCTCTGCTAACTAGTCAAAGAGCTTCCCGTTCAAGATGAGACGTGAAACCCATTCTATTGTTATTCACCAGCGCCTGCGGAAGCCAGGCGAGCAAGAACCGCACCCAGCATTTACGAGTTCAGGAGAGCAAATGGCTGCCGGGCGCGCGTGTGCTGCGAAGAAAACAGCAAACAACGCATGCTATTGAGAGAGGCGAGCTACTGGCGGTGGCGAGTCGCGTTTCCCGAGAGCTCCAGAGCAAGACGGCTATTTCTTTTTCTTGCGTGCATCAACAGAGCAGGCAGTGCGGTGCGAGGCAATTTGAAACTAGAAGGCACGTAGGGGCGTGGCTGTGCGCACCTCTAAAATAGCTGCTGCCGATGAGTTGAACCCACCGGGGTAGGAAAGAAGGCAGTGCTATCAGTCGGTGCGACAGAAACTGGAAGAGGTAGTTCATTCGGCCAGCCGGTGCCTGCAGGAGGCACGTTGTAGTCTAGTGTGATAGAGTATGGCCGTGCGGCAGCTCTAAAAAAGCAGTCGTTCGTCAGTTTTACATTTCTCTTCAGATACCGTAACAAACCACCAGTTAAAATTATAGGTGAAAGCAGGATAGCCTAAACAGTGCTGTAATGGTTATGCAATATCGTAGAGTTTCAGTTTTGTTGTATTGCCCGTCACTTCAACATTCGGTGCGTACTAATATTGCCTGGGATTGGGAATCGAAGGATATGTGGAAGTAAAATATCTGTGTGGCTTCATATCTAGCCTTTCGATTGCAGCCGTTTTTGTGGAAGGTGGTGAAAGCAAAGGTTTTAGTTGGCCTGATGACGTTTCCTGTGAGCTGGAGAAGGACAGGCTCAAAACTAAAACTAAACTAGAATTGACGTACTGTTTGCTCTGTTAGCGGTTGCTTTCGGCGTAGCTTACTCAAGCATCACGCTTGCTTGCTTGAGATTGAGCACTCAAAACTTACTGCATGTAAATTTGCCTCGCGTAGTGCAAAACAAGCTTTCGTTCAAACTTAGTGCAGCCAAGCAAACAATGGTTCTGTCCCTTGGCGTCGGCTTTGCTTAGTACCAACCAAGCCGATTAGCTTTCATCGACAGCCTCTTGGAACTGAAGTGGCGCACATTATTAGCATCTCGTGTGTCATCTTTAACAGAGCATCAGGCCGTTGTTGCATAGTAACGAAATTTTGATTAAACGTAAAATTATGTTGAAAAGTTGAAATTGATTGAATTCTCGGCTGCGTTGATTTACGCTGCTGTGCCATGTCACACCTTACGTTTTCATTACGGCGGAAAGAGTGAACTAAAAGCATTTTGTATTTTTATTTTTTTATTTATTTTCTAAGCCAACAGGTTCCTGTGTTAACTATTGCTCCATCTTTGAATTTGTGCGCAATGCAACTGATGGAGTCTGTCCAGTCCAGCGATTTGTATGTCAAAAANGAAGTTGGTTTGCTTGAACCTGCCGAAGTCCTGCAGACCTCTTCGTCGGACCGCGCGTCTAGTTCGGTCTCAGATGCCTCCAGTGACGAGGCTGATGCTGGCCTTTCGCCCCGAGTGGCCCAATCGGGCTCCGGTTCTGCGAAACGCAGGGCAGATGAGACGTCGCCCTTTCCTTTTTCCAAAAAAGAGCGACTTCTTCGCTCGCTCACAACGCCACCAGACGAGAAAGCGGACAGACTTCCACGGCCCGATTGTGGGGCTTCTGTTTCAGAAGTTGGCAAAACTCAATCCAGTGGAAGAAAACGGTCGTTACGCGAAGCTATTGATTACCTGGGCGCGGGCAAGTTCCAGCAGTTAAGCGAGCAGGGAAAGGTGTCGACAAAACGAATACAAGTTCCTTTTTTACCTGAAGCAGATCTTCCCGCCCCCTCTGCTGGATGCACCTGGCTGTTGGTCGACGAACAGGGCAAGGTTATTTTGAAAACCTCAGCAAATTACGATTCGGTGAGTGTTTTCTGGACATGAAAATGTGCCGCCGCTCTTTTCATCATACTACTCACAGAAGCTTGGTAATTTTTTGATCAGTATTTCTGGTGTAATGCTTAAAAATCACGCAAAGCTAAGGGCAACTTTACCACTTCCAAACCACGTCCGTTGCAGAACGGCAAGAGTATTGCAACCCCTGAAATAGATGTTTTGTTGCAAAGCGTATCTCATTGGTTTGATAAGGCACTTCGTTTATAAAAGAACATGCGAAACATGTTCTGCACACACGTGTCCCGCATCAACTCACCATCATCAGTGACAGATGCTGCAGTTTTTCTTAACTTACAATTATTTCTGTTTTCAGCCTTCCCGACGATCGACCAAACCTCCTCCGAAGGTAGAGGAACGCCTCCAAGGTAGGCAACCGCGGGAAGGCCCGCCGTCCTCCCCCACTTGCTGCCCGTTTGATGCGTTGAGCTTGCGTGTCGAGCGGGTTGTCGATGTCTCCGATCCCGTGGAGGAGGCGTTGGACCTTTCCCGCCCCTCCAAGGTTATCACGGTCAAGGAGGAACCGCGCGATTTTTCTCCCGTTCGAACCTTGAGCGAAAGCGAGAGGACCCGGCCGACCTTTTCCGTGGCCAATATCATGTCGAAATCGCCATCGCTTCGGCGGAAATCTCCAGCTGGCGTTCGCAGCTTTGCCGATTCCTCTTTCTATCCCGTTGACAGCGAGAAGAAAAATCCCGAGATAGGGGCGTCGGGCCCGAAGAGGTGGATTGTGGAGCCACAGGGCGCGGACAACGACCAGAAACAATTGGACACAGGTTTGTGTTGAGTTTTCGGCGAGCCGGTTGTCGAAGAATATATCGTTTTCTGTGCTTTCGATTTAGGAAAAAGATTACTGAGAATGTTAAAAATGTAGATCCGGTTATTTTGTGTCAATGGCACACCGACTTGATGCATTTTCGACGTGTCTTATCTTTGTACTGTTAAGCTAAATTGTTAATAATGGATTGGATTTTCACAGCCACTTAGCTTTCATGCGTGACTACAAATGGGGTTGATAGTACTGTACAACTACCGTAAGCTGTGGGAAAAAAATATAAACAGTATGAATTAATCTTTTAGCATATTAGGTGTCACGTACAAGCTCCGGCGAAGGTTTGTGGTAGCTTGGTGTCATGAAATTTAACATTTTCTCGTAGACAGTCCTTAGCAGAAAGGGCAATGACCGCGCAGGAAAATAGGCGATATTTCGTGTGCGACAGTTTTATGCCTTCATCCTGCAAAACGCAACTGTTAACGTTTACAGACAAGCCGCACGTTCTTGCTCGACCCCAAGTTCTCCCGCTTCCGCCTAGCGTGCTCACCAGTTTGCACAGCCACGTCGGACAAACGAGGCATCCGAATCACCTCGCATCGCTTTCGCCAACCTTCTCCACTTCCTCATCTCCTTCGGCCTCTCCGCTATCGCATCACGGCGTGACGTCATCGGCCGAACGGGCAGCTGCCTGGAGTGCTGCCCACATGCCCTCTGCCGCCGACTCCGCGTACGGTGGGTGCCCGTCACGGCTCTGCTGACATTAGCATATATCCCGTGGGTTTGTTCGAGTGCATTTTCGCCTCTGTTGGTTCGCCCGCGCTGCGGTCGTGGCTTTCGCACGTGGGTCTTGCCCGAAATCGCACCACGTCCCGTAAGGCGTGCACTGGCAAAGGAACAAGCAAGGTATCTTCGTCCCGTCACGCGGTGGTTTGTGGCCTTCGTTGACTGGGGAACGTCATTGCGTCGAAGCGACTGGTTTTGCTCGAAGGCATAAAAACAACCTAAGCGAGGGATTTTTTGCCTCGGCCTTGAAACCATGTTCTAATTTCACCGATAGCGCGCTTTTGCGTTGTCTGCTAATCTGCTGTGTAGCTTTTTCGCAAGCTCATACTTAATGAGCATGATCAAATACGCACGAAAACGAGCGATACAGCATGTTGCGTAATCTTTGAAAAGGCGTTCCCTGTGTCTTGTACACGGGGCTGATTAAAAGGGCGTGTTGCATTCCTCGTGTGGTAAAATCGTGATGACAGCCCATCTATCGAANCAACGCTCTGCCGCCNCNAATGTCCGGACAGTCGGCGTCGCNCTATTGTATTTTTCCTTTGTCANGCTGTACATTTGCGTTGAGCTTTGATTTTCGCAATGTTTCTGCCGTAAGACGTGGCTTCGTCAGTCTTCGACGCCAGTGGGTCGATCCAAACTTATTTGCGAGATTGTGATACAGAAATTACATTTTTTTTTTGCCCTTGATTGACACACCGCTCAGTTGTGGTTTGAATTGTACCTCGTTCGCACTGAGTGTTCCCACTGGTAACTGAACGCTGGGTGAATCACATCTTTTTCAAAACAATCATCGCCTTAAATCAGTGAATTCGGTAACTGGTTTCCTTCTGCCGATTTACTTACCGATTTAAATACTTGTCACATTACAGCTATCTGAACCTCATCAATTGTGACATTTTGTTACTGCAACATGCTTGCGGCTTTCATATGCAAGACATTGGTCCGCATTGTTGCTGCGTGACAACATTCCGCTGCCCCTAGCGGCTGGAACCAAATATGGGCAATGCTCTTTAGCTTTTTGAGCGAAGTGGCACCACTAACTGCATTTTCTTGCTATCTTGTTTCTGTGGTGCTTTCTCAATATAACAATTGACTTCGATTTAAGTACCTGTCAACATGAGCAATTACCGTAGTAGCCCTTAAAACATTTAGTTGAAATATTTGAAGCATTTCGAATACTTGAGTAATAGATGCTGAAATACTTTTTACAACCAACGTACATCATTTGCCGCATTGTAAAAACTGTCTGTTGTTAGCAACAGGGTTTGTCACACTTGATGTTCTGATGAAAAGATGGCGTATGGTTACGCTGATTGGCTTGCAAATAGCTCAGCAGCTGTTTTCAACACGATGTGCGTGTTCGCAGGCTCATCGCCGGACGAAGGAGTCGTTGGCTTCGATTCCGCGATCCACGCCAGAATTCGACCAAAGAGCTTGAGCCCCCACTCCCCTGTATCACCTGATTCCCGGCCCCCGTTGGGAGTGGTCACCGGTCCAGGGCGGACCCCGTGGTACATGTACTTCCCCCGCCAGCCGCGCAACTCGGACACCTTCCCGTGTGGCTTCAGGTTAGTGAGGGAGTTTTGGGCAGTTCAAACGACCTTGTTGCTGAGCAACCCACCTTCAAGTTGCAGACTAAATGTGACGACAACCTGCTGTTTTTCTTGGATGTGTTTTGGATATGTACTGGATTTTTTGCAAACATGTTATAAAATTTCGCACAGTAACTTCATCATTGTTGAAACGGTCTTGGCGGAAGAATTTCTTCACTCGCGTGCCACGCAAGATAACTCCCGGCATATATTTCTGTAGCTATTTTGTTCGTAGGTGAAAATGTTAGTGGAGAGGAGCTGTCGAAAATGTCGTGGTATCTCCCCACAGTCGCAATTGAATATTCTAAATTAGTAATCCTAAGGTAACCTGAACCTTATGTGCAGTGCAGAATAAAAATTTCAACTGATACTAACAATTCTAGAAGAAAATGACTGTTTTATTTGTGCCAACTAGATTCAAAGCACTCTTCCCTTTTCATGGTATGTAACAAGCGCAATGGCATCTTGTCCAATGAGCGAAACAGTCCGTAAAGCTGAACAAATCGCCTTTCGCCTTCGAAATTATTCAGTAGACATGCCTCCCTAAACCGTCACGTTTGGGCAAAAATCCGACGAAGAACTTGTTTAATGTCGCCGAGACGGCGGTCGTCGCGTCAACGCTGGAACCAAGCCAGGAGTTGCTTCGCTTTTGGCTCCGCTTCAGTTGAAAGATACGCTTGAGCTTCGTTACTTCCATCGCGGGCGTAAACAGCCCGTGGCGGGGTTGCTTGAACATTGCTGTTCGACAGTAGCAGCGTCGTCATCCTGAAACAAACTTAATCATCGGTTGGGTTTTGAGTAAGAGCGTTGTTCATGCACATCCTGTATCTCCTTGACATTTCATTGCTGCGAGCTGCAGGCCTGGCTAGGGTTGAACGAGGACAAGTCTGGTCTCTGAGGCTTACCGCAACGTCGCCGCCCGGCACCAATCCAAGCTGAGCTTCTCAGTTTCGTCACGACTCGCCTGAAACTGTTTTTCGTCTCACTGCCCGTGTCCGAGAACGTGGGTTGTTGAGTTACGCTCCCGCTATATGTTTCTCACGCGCCTTGCAAGCTTACGTTACCAAATCGCCCCAGCAACGCCGTATTCAGCGTCTTTTCGCGTTCCTTTCTCGAACTTGTTGTGGAAACCAGACATCGTGCTGCATCACGGTCGATTTTTGTTTGCAGCACGCAGCCCTGCCTGAAGACCGAGACCTACGGGGACGTTCGTCGCTACAGCAAAACCACGGTGAGTTTGCTGTGACCAGTTCTGCGTTCATCTGACGTTTGATCGCTTCCCCATGCACTGAGGTCGCAAGCGCTTTGGAGAGTTTCACTTGGGCGTTGCTGTCGCCGTTGTTGCAAACAAAAGGAAGTTGAAGAAAAAAACAGCGATTTTATGCAATAGTCGACAGAAAACACTCTTTGCTGTTCCTAAAATGCCCGTTGTGAGAGTAAACCAATTGAAAGTTCAACGTCGTAAGTTATAAAAACGATTTTTTTGCAGATCAATAGTCCGAGTACAATGTACAGCACTCAGCCATGCAGTCCGTTAAACTCCACAAGCCCTGGTGCCGAGACGTCGCGTCATTTGCGAAGAGAAGCCCCTTCGTCGCCCGTCGTGATGTACCGTCGTGCTCAGGTCGTCCGGAAAAGCAGCGCCGGCGGCGACTCTTCCGTTGCTCACTCCCCCTCCTCCCCGGACGCCGTGTACAGTGAATCGTCACCGGAGGGCGTTTCGGTTGGCCTGGCGGATTACGAGGCCGGCCTGATGGGTTCGAAGAAGCGGAGGATCCACTCGTGCGATTTCGAGGGGTGCCAGAAAGCTTACACGAAAAGCTCCCATCTGAAAGCGCATCGCCGCACTCACACAGGTGAGGAAACGTCTTCAGTTAATCTCACCGTTGTGTATGCGTCCAGCACGTCGATATTTGTCAGCCATTTTGTTGTGAATGTACGGAACCTGAAACCTTCTTGCGTGTCTTAGCGATTGTTTTTTTCCACCCAACGTATCGTCGCGTACTATATATATATATATATATATTTGAACAAACGCAAACGTAGACGTTTTAACTTCGGTAGCTACAAACAATTCGGCGAGTGATAACGCCTGGTGCCCGTGACCCTGTCAGCGATTCAAACAAAACCGCCGCTTGCTCGTTCTTATCGCCGACAGAGCCTGACTGCACTGCTCTGCAAAATGCTTGAAGCACGCTTTCTCTGCGCTCGGCGGTCGATCTGCCGCAAGCGTCGACCTCGTTTAAACCGAACGACCCCTGCCAGAGCGCACCGCGCCCCTCAAGCTTGCAAATTGCCTGGTCATGCCCGTTTCTCCCGACGCTGCCGTCTCGCCGAGCGTTAGGCTCGCCGCTTAAATTAACTTGGGCGAGGCCGAGGCGATTGTTCAGAAGTGCCTGTTCTGTTCCCGAGCACAAAAAACACGAGCATGGAGACTGCCTTGCGGCTTTCGCTGTCGGTGCAAGGGCGACCACAAACACTGGCTCGCTGCTCGCGCCCGCCGCGACATCGTCGTCGGCGAAAAATTACCCACGTCCTAAAGTTTCTCGCGTGCTTCCACTTTATCTCCGCTTTTGAAATGGGTGGAGCGCTCATCGCGCGGTCTTTCTCTGCGCGCTGAAGGAAAATCCGGCCGGGTGGATTGCCGCCCACTCGCCGCTGCTGTCCTTTGTCCGCTGCTGCTGCTGCATCTTGCAAAAAGCAAGGCGCAAGGCGGACTGCAAAGGTGCACGCGAACGACGGGGGCTTTCTTGTCGGTTGTTGCATATTAAAGCCGAAGTAAGCAGCGTAGGCCGCGGTTAACAACAGCAAAATTCTCTTTGGTAAGGTTTTCTTAAAAGAAGCCGCTGAACTTTGTTCAGTAGAAAACGTTTCTATTAAACTGAAACACTCGTGCAAACTGCCCTGATCTGTAAGGACCAATGTCTCTTTCTAGAAGCGTTTAAAAAGCGTGGTTTTTGGCTCCGCAGTCAACCTCTTCCTTTGCAATGTTGCAGCTAAATGGAAGTTTAACCGGAAAGTTTCACGCACGGTTTGGCGATCTATTGCAAGCTAGTTAAAAATAGATTTCGAAATATTTATCATAACTCCGTCTTTGCTTCCGTGAGTGCGTCTAGGCTGGCTTCGTTCAACCTTTTCCGATATCTTTATTTAATTCATGGTCATTCTTTGCTGGTCCTTTTCCTGTCAACAAATGTCGCTTCGTGCTGCAGCAAATCAAGTTCTTTGTCTGGTTTCACTGTCCTTTCGGACGACGTTTTGTCGGCTTTTCGTGACCTGCCTCCCTGCATGCATTTCTTGTCGGCAGAGGCCGTGGGGCATTTATCAATTAACCGGAAACTTGTTGAGTACCAAGGAGCTTCCCACAGCTGATGTTGCCTGTCACAAACATCAAGTGATACGACACGATGATTCACATCTTTTGAGCCCGACAAGTTTAGTCAATAAACAGCCGACACACCAGTCAGATGTTCCGGACCGAAGCTCGCATCTTGTCGCGATTTGCAAACAAGCCCACAGCTGGGTATTGCCGATTACGAGGCCCTAGTGCGTCGAAAAGCAGAACAGAAAGTGATCGCCTGATCCCTTTCGACTCGCAGTGCGAGACCGACCGTGCGATAAAGCGATCCACAAACTGTGTCGCAAGCACCGCAGCCGGTGTGGCAACTGCTTGGGATTGTCCGTTGCTTTGCAGAATGCATCACTTCCCGTGCGTCGAGACCGCTGCTGCTTTATTGGCTTCGGCTGCTCCTCGGCGTTGCGCCATCCACAAACCTTGACGTGTTCAGCGGACCCGGGTTGCAAACATGCTTTCGGCCGCCTCGCTGTTTGCTCAGCGTGTGCCGCACAAAAAACTTCGTCTAAACCGTGACCATTCGCGTTTGGTGCATTTTTCTTCTGCAGCTCGGTCGGGCGGCAGCACAAAACCAACGAGTCACGTTTTTCGTGTTGCAGCACCCGATTAAAACGCTCGCAAGTATTTGCTCCAGTCAAGTTCAGTGACTTTTACTGGAAGGTTGTCTTTCCGCTCGTGGCCGTCCTCGGCAGTGACNCCTGAAGATCGAACGTCAATGTNACGGTCCGATCCTCTGTTTGCAAGTGAGGTGTGACGGTGCGGTCTGTCGGCTTTTGTTGGAGCGCGCTGACCCGGGTAAACAAAGGCGTTCCTCGCGCAATCGAACCCTGCGGACTATCGGATTTCAGCGCTAATGCGATAGCGCAGCCCTCGCCTGTTTGCCGTTCGCGCGGAACTCGCCACGAAAATGAATTTCGCGCATCGCTTCTTGTCCCCCCCCCCTGCTCCGTCACGCCCCGTGTCGCTTCCACGCAGCGTCCGTTGAAACTCGCGATGCTCTCTC
>JGI24159J19872_10006688_pt1 | contig 15064 bp, 9 predicted proteins | sample Ectturendosymbi4_FD_19872 | JGI IMG/M metagenome (IMG submission 19872) | reverse complement strand
GGGCGGCTCTAGCTCAGTGGTAAAGTGTCCGCCTCTCAATTGGAAGGTTGGGTGCTCGATCCACAGCCACTGAGTGAAGTGCCTAGCACTCCTTGGGCAAGAGTGCTCACCCAAAATCGCCCCGGCAGGGGACATATTTCAGGCTTCGTCCTGCAGTAAACTGCCGTCACCAAAAATTCGAATTGAAAAAAATGCGAGAGCGGCGCTACGTCAGATCGCTCCGTTAAAAGCCACTTTGTCATTGTGACGTCTCACCTGCATCTTCGATATGTTTCGCCAGAGCCGATCTTTCCTCCCGAGTTGAAAGGAACCGGGAAAATGATTTATCTGCACAAACAAACATATGACTGAAAAGCCGCTATGACGTACGTACTGTGGCTTGCAAACTGTTTTTGCTTTTACATCACAGTCGTCAGTCAAAATGGATCTAAAGCTGCAGAAGGTTTTGGAAAAGGTGATAGTTATCAGAATAAGAGAAAAGAAAACTTCAATTGCTTCAGGAACTTGGAATTACACATTAAACCTTTCAAGAGTGCAAACCGGGAGATCATGCAAAGTCTAACCGCTACAGCTTAGTATCTGTTCCATAAAAAAGAATAAATTATTAGAAGAGACGTTGACGCATGCCCTGACTTGTCCATAAACACAGACAGAGCACCTCCGTTCCATACATGCCCTCATTATACAGAGCAACACAAAACCAGCTAAATTCTGATCCTGAACTTGATGGCTACATCATAAGGGCTGAGAAATGGAAACACGATTTTTGCTCTGATCATAACCCACCTACCTTCTGATATTCTCTCAGCGACCGGAACCCATGTGCTTTGAGGTGTTTGCCGAAGCATCCCAACCAGTCGTGGCCTTCTGCAAAGCACACCGAGGAGTATGATGCGCCAGAGGTACGGAACGGGGGCTTGGTGCAAAACAAAGACAACTGGCAAAATACCATCCCGGCGCCCTTAACTTTCCTGAAACTTTTTTCAATAATTTTTAAAACCAGCATTGAAGTTTTTGTATTAAATAAGAGAAAAACTGCCTAATTCTCTCTAACATAACCAGTAACTCGACATTTGAAGAAGCAACAACTTTTACGTTTTTTTACAAGAAAATCAACTCACTTTTGGATGGCTTGAAGCCAGACCTCTGCACAGTGTGACGAACAACCACTGGAGTGATGCTGCACACTTTCCATTTCAGAAGCTTTCGCTGTTCATCTGGCAGGGCCGCGACTGGTAACATGAAAATAACAAATCTTACATGTTCATTTGTGCGGATATCCGCTGCTTGTCTGCATCGCCGCGGACTGTTTCCTTACAAGGGCATGGTTGGTTGCCGCTCGCACCGGAGCAAAGCTTCAAAGCCCAACAACTCTTTGAACAGAACAGCAGCAAACTTACTTTGTCGGTACGCAAACATTTGCAGATCGTTCGCGTTCACGTGTAGATCAATCCTTGTCTTTTTCTTAATTATTTTCATTTATTGTTTCTTTCTTTGTCAGGCGCAATGCGATTTACTTTGTTCGTGCATGTTTTCATGTCTATATTATTCCGACAGACTAGCGCTTTTCATAATTATTAGCTCATCAAAACGTTTCCTAATTCACAAGTTCTGGGCGTTTGTTGTGCGAACTGTGTCGTAACAAATCACGACACGAAGAACGCATCGCTACGAGAACATTCCAGAACTATGTTCAACTTTTCACCTTTCTCATTCTTCGTCACGAAGTTAACGACGGGCGGACAATTACTGAACAAGCTTTTTATCAGTGGGGGCCGAATGGGGACGCCGTCGCCCTCTGAGCCATTGTGAGTTACTGGAGTCGTACAGGTTGAAAGAGAAAATTCCGACGCTGGAACAAAACTCGTTTAAAAGAGTGATTGTAGCCAAGCTTCATAATGAGATTTTGGGCAAATACACTAATACCCGATACACCAGAAAACTATACATATTTTTACATTCACAATCACTATGTTGCTCTGTAAAGCCGAAACTTATAGCTGTATTTACTACTAAAAATCTTTCGAACCATAGGAGCTTAATAACATTGCAAACGTGGCATCAGCCCCACATGGAAGGACTCTCGAATACTGGCGAGTTAAGCCGGTCCACAAATGTTAGACTAGGATACTGGCATCATACCTCCCTCAGACAGGGTGTCGTCATCATCAGCACCAGCTTCTGGGTCAACAAAACTCCCATTGTCGTTGCTGTCGCTCTCAAGGACGACATCCTCACCACCGTAGTCTTTCAAAATACTCAAGTCGTCTGGAAACTATCGCAAACACGTCACAGAACTTGGTTAAAAAAAAACAGACCAAAAATGCTACGTTATGTCGTCGATTCAAACACCATCGATGCGGTCACCAAAGGCATAAAGCCAACGAGAGTCTAACCTGGTCAGCATCGACCACACCTTCGGGCTTATCTTCTTCAGGGTCTTCACCACCGGAATCGTTTTCGTCATAGTCGACGTCATATCCAGCGCTTGTCGCAGGGTTCGCTGGGTGCTCTTGTCCATCGCCGGGTAAACGTTTAAGGTTTCTGAATTATCCGCAAAACTTCATCAGAAGTGATCGCAAAATCTACTGTCAAAACCAACTACGAAACTTTGTGTTTTTATCTAATCAGAAATAAATTCCCTCTAAAGCCACTGTCTTAACACGCCCTGGTCTTTTTTATCAACAAGCTATCTGATACATCTCCATTCGCAGGTTTGTCTTTTAACAGACGAAAAGCAACAACTTAAATAGTGTTCTTTTGCATTCGTATTCAGAAAAATGCAAAAATACCGTCATCTTATACTGCTGTGTTGCTACGAGATCTAAGCTCCTTTGGCTTTACGAGGATCGACAAGTCCGGGAACGTAGCTTAGCAGCACTCAGTTCGAAACCAAGATGATGAAACATATTTTAGATAATAAGCCCCGTAATGCCTGGCAAAACTGTTAAGCAAATCTTTGAAAATCAGTGAAAACAAATTTGAAGTAATCAAACAAGGGAAAACATTTCGCTCACAGCATTCGGAAAGATCTGTCTCTTTCATAATCTTCTTCAGTCCAGTGCTCATCCACCTCTCGGTCGTCAGCTCCGTCGCCGCACAACCTTCCGAAAACACGTTTGCAAACGAATTTCGTTGTTTTGGCGTGGGTTTAATAAATTACACAACATACAAAACATCGAGCTAATGGTAAAAAGCTCGTAAAAATTAAAGGTCAACACGCACGTGCTTCAAGGTTGATCAATGATCAAAAGTATGTCATTAATGGAAATGGGAACCACGTCGAACAAAAAGCAACAGGATCAGTGTTTCCCATCTAGCTGGTCATGGCCCACTGTCGGGCCCTGGGAAGGTTTCTAAATTTCTAAAGAAGGTTTCTAAAGACACGGAGACAGATGAAAGAGCGGTTTCAGAAGTAACTTCATTTAAAACAACATAATCGTTAACCAAACGATATGACATCCATAAAATGTGTTTGCTAAGTAACTGTGGCATAAACAAGGCAGCTTTGTGGAGCATAACGAGATAATGGGCTACGCTATTTTCATCCATTTCATCCATAAAGCATCTGGGCAACGTATGAGAAAACGTTCGCCAACACTGCACAAGACAAACAGTTTTTCGAATGATCTTGAGAAACTTGAGAGAAACTCAAATTTGAAAGTGCCCGACACTATCATAAATACCATTTACATTTTAACCACTGACAACGAATGAAGGTGAGTTAAAAACATATTTTTTCCAATTGAGCAACTAATAATAACCGTCCGCATCTACGTCTTTCAATAGTTTTAGTAATATTGGGACTTCCGGCATCGAATCGTAGCCGCAGTGTGTCTCAATGGATACACCTTCCAGCATGCATTTATAATTCTTGATAGTTCATTGCATTTATTACGATTACAGTAAACATTTTTCTGAAAGACCACAAACATTTGGTCCATTCAAGATAAAATTCTAAACATATAGAAATAAACACAAGATCATTTACTAATAACTTCCGTTGAGAAATGATGGATACATGAAATATACATTTTTAGCAATTGCGAAACCGTACATTGACCAGTAGATAGCTGTTTCAACTTTTATTAGTTGTTTGCACTGAGCATAGTATTGTTCAAAAGCATTGTCATTTCATTGAAGCAAAAGCGGCAAAGCAAAAGCAAACCAGCAACATTTTACCAGATATCGCATGTACTATCACCAGATATTTTCGCCGTTAAATCCTACTCACCTGGATGGAATGGTGTGCTTCGCAGAAACAGCAGAATTCTCTTTTGATAAAGGCACCGAATGTTTTACATATGCAGTTTCTTGGCTACTGTCACCAAACTGTGAGTTGAGACAAATTTTTTCCAGTTTACTCGCGGCTCTAGCCAGTACATCACCAGCTTGTGAGTTCAAAGAACTTTTGGGTGCAGGTTTAGCGGATTTTAACTTCTTACTTTTTGCACTCTTGGTGTTTCGATATTTTTTAGCGCATGAGTTTATGTGTTGAGCCTGCAGAACAGAGTCTTTTGCCAAGCGATTAGAATCCACGTTAACCCTCGCGAAAGTCCTGCGAGGTTTTGCAGATGAGTTTCGACTTGATGTTTGCCGCTGCCCGTTGAGTGGAGACACAGAACTGTTCAACACAACAAAAGAATCATCAAGCACAACTCTAGAACTTTGACTAGGAATGCTGTTTACGTGATTGGTTGCATGCAGGTTGTGCGTTGACAGTGATGTTCGCCTTGCTTCCCGAAACGATCTGAGCTCACTGCCGCCACGAGTTGCCTTCGATGTTAATTTTGCTTTGACGTTCTTAGAAATCTCTGTGCTCGCATTTACAGTTGATAACGAAGTGCCAGTTGTAGATGTTGCTTTGTCGCAGGTAGCATTAGAATGCATTGCAGATATTTCTGCACTTCCACTCAATGGAGCATGATTTTCAGAAAGACCGAGGCGTTTGTCTGCTGATGATGACGACGATGATGATGAAACAACAGCTTGCAACAATTGGTCGGGATTTAATACCAAACCATTTTCTTTTCGTGAAGTACTCGTCAATGCATTGCCATTTGAAATGTCTGATTGATAAGAAAAAATATTAGCTCCATCAGGACAAACTGCATTCTGTGAAATATACTGCATTTTCGGAGCTAAATCTTTTTTGGGCTGTGGATCAGTGGCATGAGGCCTACCGCTACTAAAATGTGCCTCAGATTTTGACGGAGAAGAATAGGTTTTTGTTAAGGTAATTGGCCATTTTGAATAATATTCTGGTCTGACCAAAGACGACGGATGAACTGACTGAAAACGAGGTGACTGATTAAGCTTTCTCCCAATCATACCATTGATCCGAGTTGGTGCTGGAATGCTCGTTGAATCAGTTTTTGTGGTAGCAAATATTCCTTTTTCAAACTGCATTTTCGAAGTGAAATCAGAAGAGCGCACAACAGAATCATATGCATAAACGTCAGCTACACTGGGTTGTATGACATTTGGAGACTGCTTTGCAGATTTCACAAGGTTCAGGCTAGCAGTTCTTGTTTGAGGTGGAAGGGCTGGAGCATTGATAGGTTTACACAAACCAGATTCACCACCAAGTCTATAATTAAACAAACATAAATTAGCAACAATTTCAAGATCGTTTTTTTTCAAGTACATGCAGTAACAATGTCATCATCTACTTTAAGTTGCCAAGTTACTTTTGTTCTATGAAACTTATGCTTAATTTACACTGCATGCCAACTTCAGTTTACCACAACAAAATTGAGAAATATTATAACCTTCAACTAATACAGAGGGAGTTGCACACATTCACAACTCCAACAATAAAACCGTACTTTGAAGTTTAATTTGATACAAACAATGTTAAGCACCACATTGAATGCAATTGTCAAGCAAGAATTTTAACACTGTCCACACAATGTTTCATCATTTGCTAGCAGTTATGCATCAAGCATTTTTCAGCAAAAAAGCCAGAGTCATCACAACAGAAACAAATCTACAGTATATCAAAAAAAATATCACCAGTAAGCAAGTTTTGATAACAGAACACAAGTCATGGGGTGTAATGACATGTGTCTAATTCACATTTTAGAAAACACAATCAGTAATATGCAAATTATTTGTAGTCAAAGATTTTGCATAAATTAAAAAAATCTACAATAAATTGCTTTGTTTTCAAATATTGTATGTCATTAAGTTGCTTTTCGAAATTTCCAATTTAATTTTCTTTAAATCAATGGTTGTTGCATTGTTGTTTCTTCACATGGGGGCAAACCCTTAAAAGAATTTCTGCCCACACCTACTTATCATTGCTGCATGTAAAATTAACACTCAATTTGAGTAGATTGCATAAAAGCAGTTTTGATGACATGCAGACAACTGAGTCCATTTCAGCTGAGAGCATTCATGTGCGACCTGTTTGCTTGAGACTTGTTCATTTGAGACCCAAGGCATGATGAGCTATTCTGGCTTCTGCTGTGTCACTGCCTTTACAATGCAGTGTAATTCACCTTGGATTCCAAGGGGAGTCAGTTTAAGACACTTCACCAAACAACAACCTTGCAAAATTTCATACTTTCCTCAAAAAACTTAAGTAGATTGCAAAAGTGTGAATTAAAGAAAATTGAAGCAGCTGCACTTAAACATGGTGTAGTAAACTGAACATGGTATCAAACAAACAAGTCATAAATGAATGTGGTTGCAAATAAATGTTGTCTGAAATGAGTGTGGTTTCAAGCAAACAGGTCTCAACTAAACATGGCATCAAATGAATGTGATCTCAAATGAATACCAGCAAGGTTTCAAATGATATGAGTACAAAAGAATATGTCTTGAATAAATTCTCAAAAAATAGCAAAAATAAATCACTTGTCATGGAACTGATTTTAATATTATGTAAACTTATTTTTAAATGCTATTCACTTCGCAAAATGTGTTCTTAGTGCAGCTCTCTCAACAACTTATGTAACAACAAACTTTCTATGTCGACATGAAGAGCGTAGATTTGTTGTAAAAATCAACATCCCTGCTAGCACACATCCTTAAAAATATTAAGCGATTCATCCCCAAACGAGCCACAATTCTTTCCATATAATGGGTTAGAGTTGTGTAAAACCAATGTTGGGTTGAAGGCTTCCCCAATATAGAATATCAGAAATTTCAAGCTGGTGCTGCTGTTAGCAGTACCTAAGACACTGCAAATTGAGAGGTTAACCTAGTCATGGTAAAAGCATGGTTTACTCCTACAACAAAATGACATAAACATTTTAAGTTTCCAAGCTAACACAAGGCTGATGAAAAGTTTCACTGACAGGTTTTCCAGATTTCTGGAATTGACCAGCTATGACATTTCTGATCATCACTCTACTTTTGTTAACTACATGACTCATCTTAGATATGCCAAAAATACAGACCATAGGTTCATTTCTTAAAAACTTTGACCTGTCAGTCTTCCTGGATGATGTAAACACTGTTCTTTATAGTTTTAATTTCAATAACAAAAGTGATATCAACAGCACTTGTGAAACTTGTATTAACACTTTGGCTGCCTATCTACGAATACATCGTACTTGGAAATTTGGGAAAAACCAGAGATATTTCGGTTGATTACCAACTGCATAGCTCCTCAGCCGATTGTGCTAGAGAACTGTTCAAACTGTCAGAAGACTAGGCAAATCTTTGAGTCTGCCAAATCTTTTGAGGGTTTGAACAGTTCTCTAGCGCAATCATCGATGGAGATATTCCCATGCAAACTGCTGGATTTTAGACTTAGCCTACTGGAAGCCAAGGTGTTAATAAGTTTGACAACACTGTCAACCAACATGCTCTCTATCAGCTTGCTTTCAGAAAAGAAGCTCTTTCTGCTATGTACAAAATTTGCAGAAATTCACCACTTCAAGGAATCCTTAAAGCAAAATTACTATAAATTAAAAAATGAAAACTGTGAATATCATGTTGAAAAAACATCGGAATTCATTAATGCAATTATTTCTACAAACAACTAAAAGATGAAGTAGCTACAGAATCCTACATTTTTGACTCCAGCAATCAGAACCATTTTGAAGAACAAAATATTTATTTTGCAGCATTGGCAACATATCCTTCAAAATAGTCACCTACATATTTTAAAACTTTGGTATGGGATGATACACTTGTATGCTATGGGTGATTACAGAACAGAAACCAGTTTATGTAATAATTAGGGCAACCAATTTTTTGACCTAAAAACTTAACAGTTTGACTTTATAATTTACAAATTTTGACTTTATTTTGACCTATCAATTTTCTACATTTTCAGTTGAAATGCGGAATACGAAGCATATTCATATACAGTATTAGAAAACAAACTGATAGTTTCGTTCTGTTGAAATGAAACAAAAAGTAGTTCATCTGCAAAATCTGGTATAGCATGTTTCAAAATGTCTGGCTCACTTTCAGTTTCATGAAACGAACCTCATTGATGCTTTGCACTGCAGTGATGTGCTTCCATCATGAACCTTTTATCACTTTTCACTTAGCAAATTTGCAAAATAATTCACCTTTAGATGTTGAGGTAAACTCAGAAGCATATACATGCAGTGTACTTTGAACTTTTCAAGAATTTGGTTGTTTGACCTTAGGCACGATATGTTGATAAGTACATTAATAACTACAGCAGAGTCAAATCTGAGAATATCATGAAGTTAAAACACCATATAGGCATAATGGATTGAGCATTTGCCAAACCAAGTATTGTAAGACCGCGTTTCTTGCATTGCTGTGCCTAGTCTACTTACTATTCAATAATCCAGCTGTGGGCTAAGCAACATTATTGCGCCAAAAGTCACAACAAACTCATTATTTCAGAAATGCAAATAAACTTGCAAAAACAAATCAAAATATGTAATTGCAACTTTAATAAAGTATTGATAACGAGAAAAAACTCTACTGCAAAAAAATTTTGACCTAATGATAAATTTTGACTTTTTTTTGACCTAATAACTATGGAGTGGCTCAAGGTATGAGCATGGAATTTGGTTTGTGGACGTTTCATAAACTTTTAAAAAGGCAGAAAATTTTTGGCTTCATTGACTTTTGGTTACCCTAGTAATAATACATCACAAACATCTATGGGATACCAACTTTTATGTTTTTATCTTGAAAGTTCATACATTTACGTACAACTAAGGAAAAACAACAGATTTAACTATTGAAGCACTCATTTGCGCTTCAACTGCAGAGTTTCTAAGAAAATGGCATAAATATGGTAAACTCTCATGATCAACCCATTATCCAGCCTGCTTTTCCATGGGAAACCACCTGATGCTGAAAGTGTTAATGATTTTCTTAATGAGTCATATTCCAACTTGTGTTCATTTCCACATGCTAGTGCTGATGAAGTAAACCAAATAATCTCATCTCTGAACTGTAAAACAACACTAAACATTTATCCCATTCCAGCATAGTTTTCAAAACTACTTGCTAATATTTTGTCTTCATGGTCTTCTGAATTTTTAAATAAATGATGAATATCCTAACCTTTTAAAACTTGCTCAAATTATACTCATACCTAAAATAACCATACCAAAATCTTCTAATGACCCATAGACCAATATCCATTTTCCAACTCTATGTTTTTCAAGTGATTGAATTCTAAGTCCACAACATTATAATTTTTGCACTAACTACTCTACTAAATTAGCAATTGCTACTATCTATCATTGATTGATTTATTGTTTCATATGACTCAGTTATAAGCGAGAAACAATGCAAAAAATACCATGCAAAAAGTAGCTTAACAGTCAGTGGAAATTATAATAATTGAAAACACAATGGTAAAAGAATTGATCAATAAACAGAAATTGTCACTGTGTCACATAGGATTGGTGAAAGACCATGGAGGTCATCTAGTCAACCAAGCCCATTTGAAACTTGTTGTCAAGTGTCAGAAAACAACAGTTGAAAATGAACAAGCATAGTTAGAAAAGCAAACAAAGTGAGGAAAAATTCCAGATAAAATGAGCAGGTTTATGTACACAACGGAATGGATCTAGTCTCATTGACAAAGTTCAGTATGACCCAAAAATTGTTAAACAGTAAACCTCGGTTAATCTGGATTCAATTTGACTGCTGATTTTATCCGGTGTAGGCAAAGATCCAGATTAACTGAAGACAGTTGTTTCTAGCTTGATGTCATTTGGGTACTGAGATATTGGTGAGAAAGGTTTAAATTGAACACATTTATGACACAACAGTGATTTTCGTGGAAGCAAAACAAACTTATTGATGTATTTACAATGGTACATGAGACTAGTAACTGCCATATCCAGGCAGTTGTGAACAATCTTAAGTTCATAATTTTAGATTACTTGGCTGCGAAAATCTGGGATTTTGGACTGACGCAGAGATTTTTGTGATTGGTCCTTAAGCAGCCACTCTATTTGAAAGGTAGTGCCCTCCAAACATCTTATCGAGTACAATACACTCAGGGATAACGCTCTACACTTCACACGCACACTGAACATTATTTAATAGACTGAAACCCTGGTGTGATGGCATACCTTCAGCGTTATATGTTCAGTGTGATATGTTACGCCCGTGTATGATGCAACAATCGTCTCTGCGATTAGTCAAATGATACGTGCAGTTGCAGCCGCTGTTATCATACTCCCAAACATTAGTTGTTGATCATGAACACACTTATGTTGCATCTGAAAGATGCCGAATCTTTCCTAAAGACCAGCCAGTGCACTTACTTCACTGAAAAATCTGAATTACGAGATGTGAAAAGAGCATATTTTATCCGGTATTGGCGAAGATCTGCATGAAAAAATCCAGATAAACCATAGATTTTTATAAAGAAAAATGTAAGAAATTATTCGTACCACCAGTTTTGTCTAGTTTTGGCAAAGATCCGGAATAACTGAACCCGGATTAACCGAGGTTTACTGCAGTAATAACTAAAAGAATAATTGATGAAGCAAAAAATGATGACATGATTTGTAATAAAGATAACAAACTAATACATTCACATTGTTCGTAGACTTGAGCAAAGCATTTGATTATGTTGATCATAATATCCTGCTTCAAAATCTGTTTTCTTGTGGAAGGATAAGATAATGCCTAAAACTCTGTGCTTCCTACTAGGACCTGGTTCTTTTTTCTGCTGAGACATTTTGATCAATTCTTGGAAACAGCTTAAAAATCATCTGCCATTTTTTCATTTTAAGAAATTTTTGTATGCCAGAAAAAAGAATTATGACCGAATTGACTTAATTTTTTCGGTCATTTGAAAAAAATTAGTCAATGGCCAAAAATGTTACTGACAAAAAAAACCAGACAGGGGCAACAGTTCAGTGCACTAAAATATGAAATCTTTCTTTTGCATATAAAATTCAATATTCCACAGGGATCTGCCCCCTTTTATTTGATATGAATTGATGATAATACGAAAGCTTCAAACTTTAACAATGTTTTATGTGCTTATCATATTAATCTTCACTTTTTTGAAAAATCTAGAAATTTATAAAACCAGTAAATGATGACTTGAAAAAGTTGACTACTTGGTTTGTACTAACAAATTATGTAACAGCAGAGAAAACAGTTCATTTAACATTGTGTTCCTTCGTTCAACACAAATTCATCAAAATTATAGTTTACTGAAATTACTGTCCATATTAAAATATGAAATAGATTGATGGTATGTCTAATTCTACTGTTTATTTTTCATTATACATATAATGGTATCTTGCAAATTCAATGCTTTTATAATTATTCATTAACTACTGGTTGTCAGCAACACAAAGCATTTTATTACTGAAACACACCAACCAAATTGCACATCATAATAAAGGTTAGATCAAACCATTCATTCTAGCAATAAAATTTGTCACTAGCACCTTCTTTGCAAAGAAATCAAAGCAAACCAATGTTCGCATTATGGGTTATGCAAATAATTATTTGGGATGCACAAGTACATGCTAATAAGTTACCTTAACTGGCAGCATTCATTAGAATCAAAGCTTCTATCTGCAATATTCACTTCAGCATATACCGCATGTGATGAACTACAATATTTTAAAACTGGTGCTTCCAGTACACTTGGCTTTTGAACTTTGAATAGATTCAAACCATGGTTTTGTGATGGATCAACAGCAAGTTTATATGGTGGACCATTCTTGCTGAGCACATATTTTTCCTGTGGCATTAAGCCTTGCATCATTGCATCACAGAATATTGATTATCAGACAAAAAGCAATAAGATTTTAACATATTTTTATTATGAACTTTAGATAATAATACCTAAATATTTTTAAAATCACAAAGCATATTTCAATTCATTTAATTTTGATTTTGAAACAGACACGAACTCCATAGTACAAGCACAAACTGCCTGCACAATGCAGAGTGATAAAAACAGACTCAACAGAACATTTTACAATGGCGTGGGCGGCAGAACTACAGGGTAAAACTTTTTTAACACTATTGTTTGGTAACCCATAACACTTGGTATAGTACTATTTCCAGAGTAAAAGGCTCAGTCCAACCCTGGTCAAGGCCAGGTGAAGCATTAATGTGTTGTGGCATGTGCATTGCACACACCCTCAAATGAACAAACGCTACAATGTCTAAGCACTCAGTCACAAAGTAAAATGCGATTGCAGTGTTCAAAGATTACGACAAATATGAACAATCTGATTGCATCAAATATAAAAACAAATGCAATGATTTGAGTCATGGCATTATCGTCAATAAATATCATTCACTACCTCAACAAAACAACAATTTTTTATGTAGAAGAGGATGATTTGCATGATTGGTACCGATATGAACATTAATGCAAAAATTATGTGCTACATAAATATAAACTGATACACTTTATATGCAAACTTAAAACTTTTCAAAATGTTACATTCTTTTAGAGCTAGAATTAGTAGCACACAGCTAAACACTATAAACATTTCATGTATATCAATTTGTAGCCAGTAATCAAACAATACCCTGAAATCCAAATTCCCATGCAGGTCAGGATAGAAATAATGTGATAAATTCTGCATATGTGCAGTGCACAACCTTAATTTTTAGAGCAATTTCTTGTGCGGAATTTGGTGTACACAGTTACTAGCTCATGCATTTTTATTTGCATTTTTCTTTGTATCTGGGACATTTTGATTTTGTTTATTTTTATAATTTGTTACTTGTGAGTTTTGTTACATTTGCATGCATTTTGGCAAATGCACCTCCATTCTGTATTGCTTTTAATTGTTTTGCACATTATTTTACTAGCTGAAGCACAATCATCAACAAAATAATGTATGCTTTGTCTTTTAAGTGAGTTAACATGGTAAATTAAAAAAATGCAAATAAGCCAAATCAAAATTGAATGAAACTTTAACATCAGCAGCAAATATTTCTAGGAAAAGAGCTTCTAGTTCTACTCTGTGAAAAATCCTGCCCAAAATTGCTTTGTGAACAAGAGACTAATATTTAGTTGCTCATAAAAAACAATTCTGGTGGATTTGTTTCTTATAACATTGGATGATTGAATCAAAGTTTGGATATGAAGCTTATGGTACATGTTCACAACACATTTGATCACATCCTCTGCATGCAGGTTAGCTAGAAACATCCAGTTTATTTAATGCTTTCAAAATGTGCTCAATGTCAAATTACTGTAGCATGGGCCTTGGCTAAATATTTTTACATTTATATTGCAGATGGACAACACTTTCATATCCTAAACAAAACTAAGCCCAGACTTTTTAAATTTTGAATCTGGCAGTGGCTATAGATACGCCTGTGGATCTTGAAATCTGAAAACTTATTCATACGCCACATGTGATGTAACAGTAACGCACGACAAAGGTGCCCTGCAAAACACGGAGCTCCATAAATAGCGGAGCTTAGTTGCAGAGGTTTGGTAATGTAACCAGAGTAAAAAAAAGTTGCGCTGCAAATACAAAAAAAGAAAAAAAAGTGATGTAAAAATTTTGTATCATTGCAACTTAATTTGCGTTTTCCCCAAACATGGAATGCATAGAAGTACACCCTAACTTTAACCCTAACCGTAGCCCTAATGTAACCCTAATCCTAACCCAATGCTAACCTAACCCTAAGCTAACCTAACCTAATGCTAATCTAACACTAACCTGTAAAGGCAACACATAAGCCTGAAAAAAAGTAAACAAAAAAAAGTAAAGACGGCAAGGTGAGAGTCGAACCGAAAACCAGGCATAGCTGCTGTAATGCTCAACCGCTACACCACGAGACCCACGCTGTTTGAATGACAAACTGACCCTGTTATTTGAATTGCGTCAGGCCAGGCATATCCATAGTCACTTCCTTTGAATTTAGGCTGCACTGACTTCGTTTCACTTTCTTTGAGCAATATTTTCAAAACAAAAGAGCTTCTCATTTATTAAAACAGCAGGCATAAATCATCTGATTCACTCAGCAGAAGATTGCTTTCATAATAATTGTTCTTTCAAACATTTCGAGCACTGTTTTCTTTAATTTTTGATCACGGGTGTGTTGCCATTATTCGTTTGTTTCTTCATTGGTGTGTGATTGTCATACTTGTACACTACTGTTTGTGGTATTTAATTCCAGACAAGAAGGGGCAAGGCAGGGTTTGTGTCTTCCACTTCACACGTACCAATTTCAGAACTGGCGTTATCTCCTTTTACGAGATACAGCATCCGTATCACTACCTGCGTTGTCTCCAACGCTTTCNACTTGATAGGCTGAATTGTATGCCCACTCAAGAACCTNCAAGCTCTGGTTCNTATGTCCATTTGGTATCCAAGCGACAGACACTAGATGGCACACCTGTTAAAATCACATGTATTTTGTGCCAAAATTTTAAAAACAAAAATGCCGCTGCAATAAAATTGTTGATGAACTACAACTACGGCTGCATGGGCTCTCCTGCACTAAAAGCGCAGGCCGCTTCTCCAGACATTCAGCCATTAACTCCATTCTCAAAAGATCATTAACCCGCATCAGTGCCGTGGCAAGGGTAAGTGAGCCCCCCCCCGAAATTTCACGTGGGGCCCCCCATACGCTATTGGCCTATTATTATGAATTGCAGTAA
>JGI24159J19872_10006686_pt1 | contig 15066 bp, 9 predicted proteins | sample Ectturendosymbi4_FD_19872 | JGI IMG/M metagenome (IMG submission 19872) | reverse complement strand
AAACAATGCTTTACACTTCGTTGAACTTCAGGATTTACGAGACAGACTTTGACCCAGACTCTTACCGATTAGAATCAACATTGCCATTGTTTCGTAATAATAGTCCTGTTCCCTTATTTCTTTTCGGCGTGAGAACTACCCAGCAATCACAAACGCAAATTCAGTGTTGCCAACTGGTATATATATACCAAATTTGAAAAAGTTGGTATATTTTCAAAGTGCTTGGTATATAATTTTTTGATTTGGTATATACGAAAAATTTGGTATATATTTGGTATATTTTTGTCAGAGGGTTTAGTTGCGATTTTAAACCAGTTTATTTATTTTATTACCAAGCGAAAACAGAGAAACCGACAGTGGTGTTGAAGCCATATAAAAAAGTATAGCGATATTGCTTAACATGGGAGTAAGCATGCACTTTGGGTAAGCGGAAAGCGAGATTGGAAGAGAGCTGAGGTGTTGTGAAAAAACTGAACCTAGCTCTAGGTATGCGCCTTTAGACAGACAATGCATTCAAATGTGGGACAGCTGCGTACGAAAGTGGCAGAAGATTTAGCAAAGAGTGACTGATGGATCTTGCGTTGCTTGCAAAGCAGTATATTCTGCTGGTGCTGTGTATCCCTTCTGCTAACTGTGAAAAAAGATAATTGCCAGCTATTGTAGAGCATAATAATATTCTGGACCACAAATGAAATGAAAATGCACTGTGTTGGAAGAATGAATTTTCTAGCGGGTAGTGGTTAATAAATTTGTCACTCTACTCACTGCTCAACTAAAAAATTAGAAATTGAGCTTGCAGCATCTTTATGATGGCAGTGCACAACGTAAATGTTAATAATTTACGTGAAACAGTAAAAAGGCATTGAAAAAATAGCGTTAAATCGTATGTTTTTGTTATAGAAATAAATTTGGTATATTTTTAGATTAGATTTGTTACATTCGTCGTAAGAAGGGTTGGCAACACCGAACGCGATCTCTTTCGCCAGCACAACTCTGGACGTTCCCGTGGGCTCTACAAAATTGGTTTGTTTTTGTCGCAAGTTCATTTTTAATGCCTGGTAGCACGCTTGGAAGGAAAAGCAGTGGTGAAGATAGGAATGCAATAAATATGGAAAACGTATAATTGACGCACGATTTTAGAAGCCTGAAAAGCGAAAAACCAATTTCAGGTTTGCTACCAGTGCAATCCGTGAGCCCCGCAGTACGTCTGCATATTAGTTTTGCAAAATCAAGGTAAGTGGATGAGTTTCTTGCCAGAACTAATGCCCTTGATTAAATCATATTGCAGCTTGTGAACAACTATAGCAACATTTGTACGTTAGCAAATAGCTCGCCGGTATCTGACAAAGATGCATTAAGCATGCCTAGTTTTTTTCGGTTATAGACAGAATTGTTTTAACAAGCGAAAAACATTACGTCGATTCGGATTCGGTCATAATGTCCGAAAAGGTAGGCTATTGAACACTGTTATTACGACTTTTAATACTATTACGGGACAAATGACCGAAACATCTTAGTGAGAAAAAACAGGAGCTTGCTCCAGTAGCTCAAGGAATTATGACCTATGCAATTCTGCAACACCTGACTCCGTCAACGGGAACGGTGCAGCGTAGCATTGAATCACTACGTGGAAGCAGGCCGCGCCGCAACAAACCATGCTACTCAGCAGTCACCTCTAACACAGAAACTTCGGCAAAATACCAACAAGCTACAGCTTGGTGGAATGAATAATCAGCTGCACGCTGTCATGACAATTTTTGCTCAACAGTCCAATATTTCTAGTTCAAATTTTGAGAGGAAGTATGGCGCCTTTCCTCCCCTTGTTACGCGCCTGGCAACAGTCATAGTTATGTGGTTTTGCCTTGAAACTTTTGTTGCAAGTGCAGGCCCGTAGATAGGTCACGCCGGCCACGAAAAGACAAATTGGGCGTGGTTAGCGAAACCTGCAGCCGACAGCAAAATGCGTAGCTTATTGGCTAGATCATTCCGTGTAAATCATATATATTTGAGCAGAAAAATAATGCAAATTTTAATGTTTTCACTGGTACCTGTGGTGTTGGCTGAGATTCATGGTTTTAAATTGGTTATAGGCTGATTCTCACCTGTGTTTTCTGGCCTAGATAGAAGCAGATCCATCGCCAGATCAAGGGTCATTGGGGGTGGATTAAAACCTGTTTGAGGGGTTCATAGTAGTATACAAACGATTGGAAATTTACTTTATCAGGGAGACTAGAGATTGAATTTTGAGGTGTTAACTGTGAATTTGACGGTCTTAGCCCGGCGGCCCATACTTCTTTGAACAGTGCCACACCTTTTCTTCATAATCTGAACTAGTGAGATTTGTGTTTTTTCGTCACATCAGCAGTCCAATGCAGAACCGTCGCCAGAAAGGTGTCAATAGGGGGGCTTTACGTTTGTGCAGGTGGGCTTGACATTCAAATTTGACAAATTTTCCACTAATGTACAATGTTTCATATTTCATTTGGTGGGGCTAGGAGCTTTGTTTGGGGGGCTAAGCCCACCAAAACCCCCCGTGGCGACGGGACTGGTCCAATGCCAAAATGTGTGAAACAGTATTAAATACTTGATCGAAATTCTACTTATATTAGTTGCGATAAATGTATTTTAGGGCAACATGTTTTCAGGCCCAGTGTGAACAGATCACGCGATTATAAGATCGTTTTTCAAGATAGCCATCAGAGCTACTGCACCTAAAATGGGAGTAATGTCATAGCAAATGCCTTTCATTTATTTTTTGTTTTTGAATTATCGCTTCAGCAATAACTACACTTTTCATGTGCATGTAACTGCACAAGTTTCATCTGGAAATGTGATCGTCATTTCGCTATTTATTAGGCTCCTAACTTGGAAATTGAGTTGTCACTTCCTAGTGCAAGAAGAACCATTATACGTCTAAGCAGTTAGGACTTAGGAATACGTTTCATACATTGTGTTTTTCTGATATGCAGATATCCAAAACAGGGCTAAACACAAGTGCGCAGCATGCCTTAAGGCACATGTTACTCAACACCCGCACCACGAACCAGACTGGGCCGAGAAATTACAAAATGGACACTGGTATTGACACCACTCGCTTTCTGGCGATGTAATTGGTCGATTCTTCCCATGGAAACACTTGCAAGAGTACTCCCGGGCCGCGGTAAAATTGCCAAGCGTCAGTGGCGTGCGCAGAAAATTTTCCTGGGGGGGGTTAGTCCAGGGTCATATGGTGGTCATTTGTATTTGGTATGCGCTCTTTGTGACGTCACAATTTTTCGCAATTTCCATGTTTCCAAACCAACGTTTTGGCGAAGTTTGTTGACATAACATGCACATTTTTCTACATCCACTCCCCTCATTTTATGTGTCATTGCACTGAATATAAACTATCAGCGCTCCAAGTTAGGCTATCGGAGAAAAACAAATTCAACGCTACGACACAGCAGTTCATAAGTGCAAAAATATCAGACTGCGTGTTAAAACAGGGGAGTGAAACACACTCATCACTCTGTGAGAGCAATTTATAGCTGCAAAATCAGGCTGCGTTAAGGTCACGAGCAGTTGAGCATTGGGGGTGTGCGGCTGGACTGACTGGCGCACACCCTGGTTTGCAAGATCGGATTTTACTAAATTACACAAGAATTGAGAATGCGGATAAAGTACGCAAAAAAATTTTTGTTTTTTGTGATGTAGGCCTATAGAAGTCCACAGGCCCGTAACCACAGTGGGCGAAGCCCCCCTAGAAAAACTTTTGCCCCCACACGAAAAATATGTTGGACGTATTTTGAAACTATTGGACATAATTTAAAAAATGTGTCCCTCTCTTAGAAAACTCTTCGCCCCCTCTGGTGTGGTGTCCCAAGCTAGTTACGGGCCTGGAGGTCCAGCAAACGTTTAGTTTTCATTTTTCCCTGCTGAGACATTATCAAATTCCTGAATGCTTTCATATTAAAAAGCTCTTTTTGAGCTTGTGCAACAGTTCTATCATGCTACAGAAATTGCTAATGTAGCCATTGCGGTCAGCGCTTGCGTTGATCAGCCTTAGCAGACAAAACAAAGATAAGTTTTTCGGATAAAGTGAACTATCGAGGAACACAATCTCAAACATGCGTTGTGGATGGAAATTACTCTCGTGGTTGCCGTCGTTGTGGATTTGCAAAAAGTGGTGAGGTGGTTTCTGGACGCAGACGATAGCCCGAATTCCCACCAAAACATAATTATTACTTTTTGGCCCATTTACAATATTTGCATGCAACTTTATTCCGTGGTATTTGCATCAAGCCGACAAATTACCAGCAAAAAGTGAAAACAATTAATCTCCTTTGCGCAGGTAATAACGTTTTGTAAAATATCAAGCTCGAGGAGGGGAGTTTAACCCCAACCCCCCCCCTTGCGTATGCTCTTGTCAAGCGTTGACTGGTCCGCAGTTACAAAGCGTTTGGGGCCACTGCATTAATGTATATCTTTCAAACACTTATTGTAGATATAAAAGATTGTTTGGACCACCCACAGCGCTCTCAGTTATGTGTAGTTTGTGAAAAATAGGACCTATCTTTTTGGACGGCTTTAAACTTTTTGTGAATTAATGATAAAGTGTGATTTTAAATTGTGGTGTTTCCTTGAAAGATCACAAAGTTCCACCAACAAAAATAAGCCATTTTTTTGGCCTACAAAGGGTAACAACATTTGTGTGATACCCAACGATTGTCACAAAGAAGTTGGGGTATTTAAACACTTGAAAACTTTTTGGCACCCCCTTATTTGGCTGCCCCCCAAACGCCTGGTCTGGATCCGCCAATGATAACTGTTGTTGCAGCTGAAGGCAACCCTCAATTAGAAGTTTTGATTAGGTAAGTAAACTGGCGTTTGAGAAAAGTATTAAAAAGACCAACGTTATAATCCTTGATTCATAATTATGTATTGACATTTATTAATGCAATATAAATAAGTTCTGGCGTTTTTTTCTGTATTTTTGTTTGCACGCGTATCACAGTATGCATTCTCTAACTTTCTAATTTCAGAAATGTTAAAGCCATTTTTGGCTGTCGCTATGGGTACCTGTAAATATGTTATCAAAACCTGGAAGTTTGAAAGATTTCAAAGCTTTAACGATATCAATGCGTAATTAATATCTTTTCTAAGTCACTTGTGACGAAAGTTTCTAGCGATATTTTTAGAAAAACTGAATTTTCTATTAGTTTGCTCAAAGGATATAGATTTTCTTGTCCGCAGCAAATGATAAACAAGTGTGTTTTCTCCAAAACTGCTTTTTCAAATGAACGTAGCTCAAATTTTGAAAGTATTGCACTGGCGCTTTAATCAATACTGAAGACAGAGCCGGAATGAGCAGCGGGCCTTTGGGAGAATGCTTGAATGTTTCAGGTTAATGAGGTAGTCTTGTTGGCAAGTTAAGGTTCTTCCACGCAGTCAGAACTAGCGGTTGTCCAATACTGTGTGGATGAGTTCTATGTAGTCTTCAAGTGAGCACGTATCGAAGAAAGTACAAGAGTTCTATTCTTGACAGTGTTGTCAATGGATAAACATGATTATACAAAACTTGTGGAGACTCTTGTTTTCGTACGTAATTTAAAAAATACAAATAAGAAATTAAACTGCAGCAGAGCTTCTGTAATTTTTATGAATAGCGTGTATTACAAAAAATACTTTAAGTGACGATGTTACAATACTTAATGAGGAAGGTTGCTTACTTGATAAAGTCTTGAATAGCAAGTCTGTGTGTTGGAGAGATGCTTTGTGTCAGTGATTTTTAAGCCGTTTTGGGGTGTCAAAATGGTACCCTAAAATTTTGCAATAACACCCTAAATTCTGAAAGCCAAGATATATGTTTTTGCCTTGTATTGAAATGAAACGATTTGAGGAAAGCATTTTTTCCTGCACGTGGCTATTGCCAACAGACGGCTGCAATGTTATGCGCCGACACAATTTTCTGGCGCAGAAGTTAGAAGCGAAAATTGTAAGTTTGGTATCTGCGCATTGTCATGCGCACCGCCTCGCTTCGGGCTGTTACTATACTGCCGCAGATTTGTACAGTGTGGTGTGCGAAACTGTGAAAGCACTTTAATGCAATTATGGAAGTGCTTTAGTGTTTCACCGTTGCGATCAACTTGCCTGGCGATGCATCAAACTACAACGAAGACAAAAGGTCGGCAGTTGCAGCGCGCATGCAAAACAAGGTGGTGGTCGAGTGAGGCAACAGTGAGAGCAAGCCGCACTGAGGCAGCTGTCAGAAAAGAAAAATGATGCAAAGTGCGTTGTTTCACTGAGACTGACGAAAACAAAAATTTTCAACATGCTGCTTTCCCTTTGTCTACATTTGGCACCTCACCTGACAGAACTGAGCAAAGTTTTTCAGGCGCAATATTTTAACTTTGCACAGACGAAACCTTCCGTAGAACTGTGCATCAATAAGCTCTCTGATGCCGCTGGTAAATCCGAACTTAAAGCTAATTGCGAAAAGTTTGATTGTGAATTAGGAGAACTTAGAACGCCGGATGGTTTGGCTGACCCGTATGTGTATAAGTGGCATAGCGTTTTATAAGGGCACGGAAAGATTGGCAAATTGACCATCCCCATACACTAAAAGAGAAACAGGCGTGAATGAAGCAACTACCGAGGCATCTCTTTGCTTAGTCTCCCAGGAAGAGTGTATATGCCAAGATGCCACGAAAATAATTGAACCAAAGTTGGATGATACCCAGTGCGGTTTTTTTCGTCGCGGCCGTAGCTCTATATAACAAATTTCCACTCTCCAGCAAATTTTCGAGAAGTCCTGGGAGCATGCCAAAGATGTATACACATGTTTTGTCCACCTCGGGAAAGTATATGACCGGATTCCTCGTGAAAAGTTTGGGGGGTGTTGTGGGAGTACAATGTTGACGGATGCCTCTTGCTGGCCGTCAAGTAACTGTATTCCTGTTCAGAAGATTGTGTCCGTGTCGACGGAGTAAAATCACAACAGCTAAGTGTTGGTCTCCGGAAATGGTGTGTGCTGTCACCACTCCTCTTCATAGTCTATATCAGGGTTCTCCACACTACGTCCCGCGGGCCAAAACCGACCTGCGAATTCACCCGCCCGCATTTCACCCGCCCGCAAAGCACATTTTGCTAATAATGAAAAAATAATACATTTACGAAAAATGTGTTGATTTGGCAGAATGTAACATACCCCAAAAAATCACTTTACGCAAGATGTCCGGCCCTCGAACTGCTGTGCAACAGCTTATGTGGTCCTCTCCCAAAAAATTTGGAGAGCCCTGGTCTAATTGAGTTGGATAGACAGTCACAGACACGTCGACCGACGAGGATGTCATTGTCGTGAACTGCAGGAAGAACCGTTTGCTTTTTGCGGATGAATTGGTACTGCATGCGTGGATCTTCTCAACAGGGTCTTCAGTACACATTTGATCGTTTTTTTCTTCTGCTGCGTGCGACCAAGCAGGAACGAAAATCAGCACTAAAAAGATTGAGGTATTGTGTCTCTCAGGACGCCCAAGGCAGTGTATTCTGCACGTGAGCGGCAATACACTGCAGCAGGTGGAGACGTTCAAGTTCCTTGGGGTGGTATTCACGAGTGACGGAAGTCGGAATAAAGGGATTGATTCACGCATAGGTGAAGCAAACGCAATTCTGGGAGAGCTTTATTGCTCCGTGGTATCGAAACAGGAGCTTACAAAGACCGCAAAGTTTTCAGTTTTTAAATCGGTCTTTACTCCGATCCTCACCTGTGGTCATGAATCTTACGTGACGACTGAAAGAATACTGTCAAAAGAACAAAGAGCAGACATGGGATATTTGCGAAGGGTTCTCAGTGTGACATTTCGTAACAAAGAGCACAGGTCTGAAATCCGTAAAGCCCAGGATGTCAAGCCTCTTTTCCGTATCGAGAGATCCCAGTTATGCTATAGTTCGGCCATGTATCCAGCATGTCCCAGGAAAGAATGGCGAACTAAGTCCTTCGGGCTACAGTCTACATCCACTGGAAAGCGGCCCAGAGTTCGTCCAAGGACCAGGTGGCGTGACTACATCTCCGACCTTGCTTGGTCCAGTCATGGTGTGGAGCCAGCAGAACTATCTGAAATTGCTGTTGATCGTGAAGCATTTCGGGTTATCCTAGAGTTCTGCTGCCCCGCGGCTCTCCCCAAAGGAAAATCGGGCACGAAAATGAGCGGATGAATGAGTATGTAGGCCTAAATTGAACACTCCTGTTTATGAATTTGTCTTCAGTTTTTGTTTGCCAAAATGAATGTCGTATTCAAATAATTAAGCATATTTGGACGGAAACTTGCGCTTTTGTGAAAATCAGTTAAAAATATCAGATACAGAAGGGAAAATGGTCTTGACACACTGAAGTCCCACTTCGACAACCTTTTGAAAACCTTAAAAAAAACACAAAGTTTATGTTGAAATATTTATGATTCAAAGGATTTTCCTTGCCTTTTTCTTGTAAGCGTTATTTTACTTTATTTCCAATGATAGTAGATTGTGGGAAATTGAAATTGGCGTTACACTAATATGCAAATTTCAGTTATTATCTTACACTCTTTCCTTCGCACTGCAATTAACTGCTGTATAAGCGTATGGCAAGGTATGTGTAGGGTGAAAAGCTGTATTCAACACGCAATGTTACTTTTAGAGAAAAACACGGGCGGACTGAATGAACATCTGCAGGTATTAAGCAACAAACCTGTAAATCACAGTGATTTCAATTCACGAAAACCCACGTTTATTTTAACAGCTTCAATTTTTGCCTTGATTGAAAAGCTTATCGCAAATCCATTCGCATATCTAAAAACATCGGTGATCAGGAGATCATTGCATATCTGTGACATTCATCTGCTGTCATAAAAAATCAAGAGCACGCACCACGTACATTTTTCCATGCAGGACTTGACTCGCCAATCTCTCTTGGGGCATTCTGCTCACCAGAGGAGAGCGGATATTGATTTTTTGACTCCTAATCCATGTTCAAAAAATTTTTGCGTATCCATATCTAACCCTTATCCGACAATTTCAGAAACTTAGTGTCCAATATCAGTCCATATCCGAATGCCGTCCATGTCCGAATGCGACATTGGCTCAATACAAAAACACCCTACCATTTTTGTGACCCAATCTACAACAATAGCATCACATGTTGTTCACTCACAGTAGGAATTAAAACATGAAAACTGAAAGGTAGTGTCTATTTTGCTGCCAGTGGCAAAAGTTCTGCTGGACTATTATGCCATTCGAACCGTATCCAGCTTTGTCCACATACAGTACTGAGTTGGTGACACTATGCACTACAGTGAACCTATAGTCGAGTGGGAAGTGTCTATTTCTATTATGCGAGTGGGTCGTTAGTTCAGCAACAGCGTTGTCGCTTTGGTTTTGCTAATACAGGTAACACTTTTTGTGGGAGGACTTTTTACGTACTTTTAAAAAAAGTTTTGAAAACCAGACACGGTTTACATTTTGGGTTAGGGCTTAGGTTTTTAGGTCACATGACAAAGACGATACGTTAATCCAGGAGTACTGTATCACCTTGTCACATGAACAATTCAACCAATCTCGTTTGACTAATGGCACAATAGCTCCAGCAGTGCTTTTTCCACTGATGGCAAAATAGATACTGCCAAACAAAAACAGGCCTAAGCTGAAGCTACTGCTTTTTGATTTTCAACACACATAATTGATACGTCTCAATCATTTGAAAAAATGAAAAGAACGAACTACAATTAAATCATAGCATTATTGAGTGCTGAATTACTGCGGTCACTTCGAAGCAGCATCACATGCAACAGTCAATTTAACAATCAAAAATGGAAATACCTCTCAAAGCTAGAGTGCAAAGAATGTTTGAAATGGCAATGCAAATTCATTAGTAACACTGAGAATAGACCGCAGGTTAAACCAGTGCTTCTTAACCTTTTTCGGTTTCATTCACCCCTGCCATCGATTGCTGCATTCCCATTCACCTCACTGGGAATGCATGTTCCATGTGACAATAATAACCTAACTACTGTATATAAGCTGTTATTACTGAGTTTGATTTTTGTACAAGATCTACTTAAGTTAAGTACACCATTTAAAGACAGCCGAATCCGCATCGACTGCCAAGAAATGGGGAGCTAAGCAGGGACGAATTTGCGCATAGACCAAATAGGCCATGACCTAGGGCCCCGCGTTTTTGGAGGCCCCGCGCAACTCTTTCTTATTATGACTCAATGTTAACTAAAAATTTGCGAAACTGCGCAGAGGCATAACTTCACAGTTTACCTTGAAATGAGCGGAAATGCAAATGTCTACTCTAGACTCTTATCAGTAGGCCTGCAGTAGCAACAACACGACAATACTGTGCATCTGGGCGTGAGAGAGATGCAAGCCGTATTTATGAAAGTGGTTACAAAAAAAGAATGAAAAAAGGTACTTAATTGATGTTTAATTTTCCACTGACAAAAAGCTAGCAACAACGCCAGACCGCCAGACAAAACTCTGATGAAAAGCAATATTGTCAGTATTGGATCCTCCGTTTGGTTGTTTTTACTAGATTTCGCGCAAACAGAGTTTGTTTTTTGAAGCTCTATATGTTAGTTAATCAGCTAGAACAGTTTTTCGTGAGCTTTACTGGGAAAAACGTGACTACATTGGGTTTACTTCATCTGGTTAACTGAGGGTGTTGTGACAATACTTTGCTGCTGTGCAAAACTTGTCTTCATGCTGTTTACCATCGGCCTATGGCATAGAGCAGGGCTTCTCAAACCATGCGTCGCGGCTCCAAATGGGGTCGCGAAACCAATTGGCTGACAAATCAGATCTAACAATTTTTGTGAAATGTACAAGAAAAGTGAAAGTAAGCCTGCAGTGAATCTATTTCTTCTGCGTTTTTATTTTTAGGGACAATATCGTACTTTGTGCTGTCAGTTGTTTACTATGATACCTGCCTGAGTTATCAAATGATAATAAAAATAGGCACTACAGGTTATGTGTTGTCACACCATCATTGTTGTAACGTACTAACCGATACTAACTTTACTGCGTTCATTCCGACACGAAGGCATGCTTCTGTTTAGACTCTAGGTCTACTCTAGGGCAGTGCGCTTCAACCTGTTTTGTTATGGTGCACCCTCAAAGATGTTTTGACGAACTCATGCAACCTATTCACTTGAAAGGTAAACCGAGGTGAAACGCGATATGAAAATCATTCTGCAAGGAGACTATTACACTACAATATTAAATAAAACACACAACGAAATCGAGGAAATAATGTTTAAACGGCAACTCAAACTGAGGAATAATCTTTTAATTGCTCCCCTCATCAATGGATCGAATGTGTGTGTAATAGTGGTGCACCCCACGCATATTTTGGTGCACCCTAGGGTGCACCGTGCACACCGGTTGAAGAGGGCTGCTCTAGGGGCTAGGCTAGCTGCTTTGAGAGCACACCGCGTAGTTTCAAACTAAAGTTAAAAGCTTCATACACGGTTTCAGAAGCACTTGGGACTTAGATTCAGGAAAAGCTGGATCCACAAACATACACAATTGAAACTTTAGGAGGGCACACACCTGTCATGTCCAGGATGAGTTTGCGGAGTTATTAAACGACAAACGTTTGCAACTGGAACTTCCAGAACAGTTTAGCTAATGTCATTTTTGTATAAGAACAAGAACTGAATGCTCAGTCATTTCTGATCTAGCCATTCATAAACTCTTAGACTTTTGCACAAGATATTTGTGTGAAGCTGTATTCTCAAAATTGATAATCATTAAGTCCAAAAACCTATCCTTTTTGAAAAATGTTAAGAATTTCCTTCGTCCTGCGTTGTCTTGTATCAATCTATTAAGTGCTGATTTGTGTAAAAATTATCAACTGCATCCATCCCATTAGTTGAGCTTGATATCTTCCATAAACTGAATTGTTTTTTGTTAATTATTTTTCACCTTACTGTTTCCATTACGTGATAGTTTTATGAATGTGTCGTTACTTCAGAGGATTATTTGCATTTGTATGATTTCGCTATTGACACAAATGCATCTTGAGATATGTAATGAGACGTTTACAGGTATCATTAACATCAAGGCTCTCCATCAAGGGGACCGCATAGAAAACGCCTTTTTTAAGTGGGACCGCAGACCAAAAAAGTTTGAGAAGCCCTGGCATAGAGGATTAAAACTACTTTGTATTGCTTGGAAAATGACAATTTCAAGCCGACATAAATAAGGTCTGTGTCCACTGAATGGATTGTGCTTGTTTGTTTCATGAAATATGTGGCTACTGTTACTATAAAAAGAAGCTTACGTACAGGTAACCAGATCGACAGCTAGACGATATTTTCGAAAGCGGCAACACGGTCCCGCATGAAAATGTATACATCCCAAAAATAAACCTGCAGAAAACGCTAAAAATCACGGAAATTTAACGAAAAGAACTTCTGAACTACGCGAAAGAGCTATAAATTCCAAGAAAAGATAGCAATGCCATTTCTTCTTTAGTAGTATGTAGGAAAGGCTTTAATTTTTGTTGAACACCTAAGGCAAATGTAGAACCAAAGTCGGCACAACAAAAGATAGATGTTTGAGGGGCACACATGGGAGGGGCATATTTTCACGCTTTTCAGACAAACGGCCAAATTGGTCACACCTGCTTGGGGCCCCAAAACTAAGATGGCCTAGGGCCCCACGCTCCCTAAATCCGTCCCTGGAGCTACGAAAGCAACAATGTAGTCATCCGATGTATTTTAACGAGCGACGACACAGAACCTGAAAACTACAGGCTGAGTGAGAATCAAACTCCATATCTCTGCCACAGCAGACACAATAACAAAACCACAAAGAATGATAGGAAACTATGAATATTGGCAACAGAAAGCCGTTTACTAATTGCTGCACTGCTCCCGAACTTTGGTGATCAACTTTTCAAACTACAGCTGAATTAATTCCTCCGATGCCAGCCTCAGCAACGAATCAATGCATTTCAGCACATTTCGCGTTTTAGTTTTCAGCTCGACCATGGGCGTCCGACGGTTTTTTTTCAGAGGGGGCCAACTATGTTGAATTTTCATTTTACCAACTGAAGATTAACCAAAAAAAATTTTTTTACTAAAAAGATGAATAGGAAAATATCAAATTTCAAAATCCAAGGGGCTCAAAGCCCCTGACGTCATCCGTGGGCTCGACCAAATACGAAAATCCGTTCTCTAACATGTATGCGGGAGTCATGAGTACCAGTTATTGCAAGGCTTTTAATGCAATTTCCTTCAACCATAGGGATTCAAACAAACCAACCCAAAAATCCTCATAGCAGAGCAGCGGTTCTCAACCGGTAGTTCCAGGGTTTTTTTCGGGGGTCCGAAATGCGAATTTTGAGTGTGGGTTTGTATGTTCTTGGATGTACTTCGTTTAAAATAGAACCAAGATTTATGAAAACGTGCAATTCCCATAACTCAAAAGAACATTGTCCAGCCTAATTACTTCAGTTAACGTTATTAATTGACCCTTCAAGTCTCGCACGGGCCACTTTTTTTACCCTGTAGTTTATCCGAAGCGGTGCTTTTAGAGAAAAATACACTTCTCAAGCACCTAGCAAGTATATCACAGTCATTTCAAACCCCGAAAATTTTATATATTTTAGCAGCTTCAGTCTTAGTTGTAAAGCTCTATAAGAATCCATTCTCATATCTAAAAAGGCTGAGATCGGGAGATCATTATTGTAACATTTTTCTACTCTTGTAAACAAACAAAGGCATGTGCTACATACATTTTACCACTGCTTTTTGGCTCGTTTAACCAGATGAATATTTTTTGCCGTTTGACGGTAAACAATAAAGAGTAGAATGGAAGCGAAATTAAATTACCACTCGTTGCAAAATTTGCATGGTTTGCGGGAATTTGATCAATATGCTCTTTTTAACAGATGTTCGTAACTGCACAACTGCGACATGTTTTTCTTGTTTAGATGTGCTTTTTTGGTAACATATTGCATTGCCTTTCATCACTTGTGAAAAAAGTGTAAAATGCATGAGTTTCAGCATTATAATCACTCCACTTGTTGTGCTAAAAATCCAACCGCATCGAGTTCAACACGTAGTCTACCCAGGAAATTGAGAACATCCCATTCAGTGCGGTTTTCGCAGGCATGTCATCAAACTCCGAAGCCAACACATGAATGGACAAAACAATGTAACTATCCAGAGCACTGGCAAGCGCGAGGACCACCTAGCTCACAGAATGATTCAAAACATGTTAGGAATTGGCACCTGAGCGGAAATTTTGAGACGGAATCGAAAAGACTGCACCATGCAGAAAAATCCAGTTTATTTGGATATTGCACGTTGCCGCCAGCTTGTTCCACGGCGGTGCACCGCACTGGTCTTTCGCAATATCCGATTAAAACGTCGTATGAAAACAGGATACTATCCCAGCAAGTTCCAAGGAGGCAATCGCACAGGGCTGAAAGAGCAAGCTTCCTAGAACATGCGAACAGTAAAACCTTTTCGAACAACCAGTCTGGGTCTTCACCACGCGATGTTCAACAACTGCAAGCGAGAAAAGCAGCCGGATCCTACGCCATCTTCAATCAGCGAAAGACATCCAGAAGGAAGAAAAGAAATTCAAACTCAACTCCATTGTTCCTTGCAAACAAATCGATGAGCGTTGCAAGAAGTTTCCGCGCTCACCAATGGCGAATCATTGCAGCTGCTGAGAACTGTTTTTGCTTGCTTGCCTGGATACTAATTATTCCTTCGTGGACGTCACTTACAAGCCGTCACCGGTTGATAGTCAGCATGTCGGCTGCCAATTTTCTATGTATGATGTAAGTACAGTATGACTTATTAAGCTTGTTGGTTACTGCGTGGCTCAAGTTTTATTCGCCCGGATATTAAGCAATAGTCAGTTTCATGAAAGTCGACGCGGTAAATATAGGGTGACACAAAAAAAACGGTCATCACCAAAAATCGAAATAACATCCAAAATTTTATTTAGATTGACACAAAACTTCAGCTACATTAGGTCAAGCCTGTGTAGCAAAAATCTCCAAAGTTTCAAGTATGTACTACAAAATCTCTT
>JGI24159J19872_10006684_pt1 | contig 15066 bp, 8 predicted proteins | sample Ectturendosymbi4_FD_19872 | JGI IMG/M metagenome (IMG submission 19872) | reverse complement strand
TTAGCAGAAATATAAAGCCAACAAAAAGTTGCAGAACGTTTCAACAGCAAATCTAGCGTCATCATCAACTATTTCTTGCTTAGAAAAAGCTAACTTTGCAACCATTGCCTAACAACAGTCAAAGAATTATGATGCTTATTACAGATATTTTGCCCATGCTATGAAAGCTGTTTTTAAGATCAAGTGTGGCCTGGCTAATGCAGCTTGTAACCTTCTACAGTAGTAAGCAAATGTTCTTTTTCGATTTAAACAAAACTAGCCCCAATTTTATTGAATTGTTGTCAGCCAATCCAACTAATTACTTCAATTTTAATTTTTCCATAAACTTTAGCTTCTCTTTCAAAGTGCATGCTTGTTCGCAAAGACTTTATTCATTTGCTTCGCTTTCATGAATTTTTTGTCTAAAAGCGTTGGACTTAGCCAGTAATATAAAACTGCTTTTTGTCAGCTTGCATGGCTAATGCATCTGCCTCTTGGCTCATAGACGCTGTGCTTTCTTTTCATAACTTTCTTTTAGATTCAAATCAACTGCACGGATTTCATATTGCACAGCTTTCTTCTTTCTAGTTTTTTCACTTTCAGCAGTGAGTTTTCTTTGATCTTCTAAATGTAATTGATATATCATCCTTGCTGCTCGAACATTTCGTTTCAATCTGGGGGTTAACGGAATTTTATTGAAATGAACAGCACTGCTCTTCACTGTGTCATACACAAAACAACTAGCAATTAATGACTTCTCTTTCATTTTTTCTACCATAAGTTCATTGTTGATCGAGAAACCCTTCTCAAAAGCAGGTTGGCCATGAGAGTGCAAAGATACTTTGGACTTCCCAAAGCTGGGCATATTTTGCGTTCTTCATGCAGTTCCAAAATTGATATTCAGAGATATGGTATTCGCCAATCAATAAATCTTTAACATACCAAGTGGATTTTCATATAAACTATAAAATTAAAAAATAAAATTGATGAATTCAGCCGAAGATCAAACTACGATAGTACAATGCACAGTCTATAAATAAACTTCCAATAGATTTATGTAGCAAAGCCAAAAAGCTAAACATTACCAGTGTCTTTTGCTGATGGCATTGGTAAAGCAAAGGACTTAAATTGTAAGATTATCTTTTTGAAACAATGAAAAATTTTGCTCCTTTTTTAACTCTCCAAAATTTTTAATGATTTTTTAATTTTCCATGACTTTCAAATTTTTATCAATTTTCCATGACTTTCCAGGAAAATTTATTTTTCCAGGATTTTCAATGATTTTCATAACCGTGGGAACCATGTAACCTATTGTCCTGAAAACAAGAACCCCATACAATTTTTAGAATGATTGTAATATAACCTCTAACCTAGCTAAGATCATGGATGCCATATGAAAATAACTGTGCTGCTGTATTGTCTGTTGTAGATTGCTGTGTGGTAATGCTACAAGGGTTCCTAAGGCAGTTGTTCAAGTGTGGAAGGGGGTTTTGGCTATTGCTTTGCTAGATGTCAGTAGTACTGAAATGTGTCTAGCACAGCTATGACCCACGGTCCAGCCCTCAGGCCGCGTGTGGCCTAGGCGAAGATTTTCGCTATAGTAAAACTAAAAGTATCCAACATACTAACAACCTTTCCTTATTTTGATAACCTTGAATTTGACATTTTTGATGCAGGTGGTCTCCTCAGTGCCACTTTATGATGTCGGTTAACATTGCAACTGGGATTTCAATGCTTTCAGTGTATTAGCTTCAGCTAAATTTAGTTTACTCAGATCTAAGTTAGTCATTCAATGTGTGGTCCTGGTTAACACTTTGAGCCGGTGTACGAATAATCGTACGTAGATTTCGGCCTAAAACCAGCAGTTTTCGGTTGTCTTACCAATGCCATATCTCCTCCGCCGATTGCGCTAGAAAGTTGTCCAATGGCTCAAACAGATCGACCAATCTTCTAGTCTGCACTTGAACAAAATTTTTTTGGTTGGATGTTGCGGATTTTTTTTGAGTGACGTCATAAGTGAAGTAGTTTTGGGGCCATTTTGGCTCATCTTGCCTGGCCTAGGGCCTAGCCGCTAGGCCAAAGTATTTCGCTGAAGTTTTCATTGGAAACTAGGCTCGAGCCCGAGTCTTTTGAGCCTTTGATCAACTTTCTAGCATTACTGGATCAAAAGTTATGATCTAAAATAAACAAATCAATCAATTATCTAATTAGCTAATTATTCAAAAATTTTTATTACTTTAAATCACAACTTTTGAACCTGAAACCCCAGCAGGTCATCCAAAGTATCAAAAGACTCAGATTGTAGCCTAGTTTCCGATAAAAACTTCAGCGAAATGCTACCATCCAAAGGTTTGAGCCCAGGGCCAGGTGAAGTGGGCCAGTGCAGCCTAAAAGTCATCCACTTATGGCGTCACTCACAAAAAATCTGCACTTCCCAACCAAAATATTTTTTTTCAAGTGCAGACTAAAAGACTTTCTGTGTCTTTTGAGCCTTTGAACAGCTCTCTACTGCTTTCGGCGCTCGAGTTACGCGCGTGCAAAACCACGTGTGATCCGGTTGTTTTTTCACGAAAATCCCCAACACCAGCCGGACGCCAGAGTGTTAGGATAGCTACACGATTTTTGGCCCAGAAAGCCATTTGGGTTGAACATAGCTGGTCTGGCATTACCAAAATGAGCCCAATTATACCATTTTAGTTGGCTGGCTCAACACAAATAGTTGATTTAGGTACAAACTTTTGGCTCGAACAAAACTGGATTATGCTATGTGAAAAATCAGCCCAAGTGCTTCCTTGGAAGCAAAAATTCAATAGTTTAGTTTTTAGGAAAGTAGTACACACCTGCAAAAGTATAAATCACATAATACACCAAATTACCTGCTGACATAACTTCACATTTTGATGGAGTACAAAATTCTGATATTGTTCCATAAAGCATGTTTATTTGGTTAAAGAAATCCACAGTATTAACAGCAATCCATTCATTTAAATCTTCCCCTTCTGGCAAAGCTACAGCCATTTGCAAATTGCCACTTCCCAATGTGACGGCAGCATGGCGCATCAACTCATGTTGGTGAGAGCCTTCAGGTATACTTTTCCTGGGCTTAAAAGTTTTATTGTGACGATTTTGGAAGAAGAAACTCATAACCAGAATTTTTAATTTAACAAATTACAATTACCCCAAGTATTACACATATGAACACCTGAAATATTGGTCAAACATTTAAGTATACCTAAGCAAAATAGGTAGCATAATGCATTTCAATAAGTTGTCACAGGCAACTGTTTAAAATGGCCTGAAGTAATACCCAGATTGAAATCTGTGTGATGAGCTCATGCACAGTATTTTTCCAACATTAGCTTGTGGTGTCATAATGCACAATCGAACCAATGCAAACAGGTGTTCGTTTTGCTGGAAAAATGAGGAACTTGAAATTTTTGACTTTCGCATGACAAATTAACCACCAAGATATGAAATCTAGACTGTCAATAAACATTATAGTGTTCAGAATTCACAAGAATTTTAAGGTGTGACAAAGTAAACAAGAAAGAAAGGTTGGTTGTGATCACTTTCAGTGTGCACAAATCAGCATGTGCCATGCTGACGAGCAAAAGCTTTTGAAATTATGAGTAAAAGCATAAAAGTGTCAGCTACATAGATTTCAGTCTGAATGAAAAGTGATGACCCTTTTTTCTTGTTCATCGCTATCATGTTGCAGAAAAAACTGCCTGAGAAACCATGGCAGCTGTTGATGAGAAACCATGTGTGACACAAGCGCTTTTATGCAGAACAGACCATGCATGATTGCTGTTCAGCAGAAAAGCTGTGGTGTGTGTAACTGATCTGTGGTTGTAACCTGGGCTAAGAATATCATCTGGAATTTGCCAAAACAACCAAGGTAGGGATAAAAATTGTCATCTTAGTAGTCCAGCATGCTGTAAACATAACGTTTTTCAATAGGGTAAAACTACCTCTAAATCATGCAGTTGGTAAAGATAGCATTTTTGCTGAACAAATTTTTTAGTTGTTTCAAGTATGAGCAATTACCTCAGCAGTCTCTTCAATGTGTGCTTAATGCATGGAAAATTCCAATAGGAATTAATTCAAACTGTCATTGCACCTAATTGTTGAAATAAACATGGGGACATATATGATGCTAGGGAATATAGACCTGTTTCTCTTGTAACTATCATTTCCAAATTGTTTGAACATTATACTTTGTCCTGCATCTCACCATGTGGCCACAACAGACAACAAGTTTGGTTTCAAGCCACAACATGGCACTAACATGTGCATATTTTTACTTAGTGTCATAGTATGTAAGCAAGGGTACCCCAGTGTTTTTAGCATACTTGAATGCATCTAAAGCATTTGACAGAAATAACCACAGGCTGTTGTTCACTGACCTAATTAAGCACAATGTACTGATGTGCACAGCAAGACTGCTGATGAGTTGGTATAGGCACCAGACCATACAAGTGAAATGGGACACTAACTTCTCATTCCTCAGTACTGTAACCAACGGGGAAAGGCAAGGGGAGTTCTGAGTCCACATTTATTCACTGTTCACCTTGATGAACTCTCAAACCAGCTGGGTTCAGCAAGAGTGGGATGCACTATGGGAAATATGATATGAATCACCTAATGTTTGCTGATGATTATGTGTGTTTGGACCTAACATTAGTACACTTCATTGTCTTCGGAATATTTGTAGTGACTATGCTGCTTAACACGAAATGGCTTTTAATTGCAACAAAACAATTGTTCTTTTTTGTCCCAAAAAGTATCAACCTGCTTCATTGCATGTTTTTCTGAATGGTGTACGTGGGCAATTTTCTCACGAAGTCAAATATCTTGGTGTATCGCCAAATGCCTCACTAAAAGATAATGATATCCAGAGACAAATAATTTCATTCCACTGTGCAGCAAACACACTCGGAGGCAAATTTGCTCCATACCCTCCTGCTGTAAAATACTCCATTTCATGCCTATTGCATGCCAATTGTGGAGCAAATACACACAGAATTAAATTATCAATATGAAATGCTTACAAGTTGGCTGCAACAATGCGTAGCTAAGTATGCATTGCATACACAGGAACAACAAGAATATAAACAAGTTTATTGTACTGCGTAATGTCTTCACTCCCACACACAATGTAGTAGACTTAAGCATGGCAGTAACAAGGTGCAAACAAATACATGAAAGAACAGGAAGATAAATATGTATGCCAGGGCAATTCCACACAAACGTCAACCACTAAGTTTAGACATATTTTATTGATAAATCCTAAAACTAGAAGCACTGAAGTTCTTCTTTTTGTATGTGGAACACATGTCATGCACAGTATCATCTTGCGGTGACATATGAAGAACAGTGGACGGTGAATAAAATTGGATGTGTTAAATATACACAATTTGTTTCTAAATAAATTTGATGTTGGTAAGACTTTTATATAACTACTTTTTGGATCATCATTGAGTGCAAAAGATATGTTGTGTTCTTCACTGCTTGAAATTTCCCTTTTGCATGTTACCTCTGAAATATTACAGTTTTTTTGGAAAATATTCATGTCACGTTTCTTTGCGTTAAGTTTTTTTGAAAAAGTTTTACAAAGTATCTTTTAAAATATATTTCAAATTATCTTTAATTTAACTCTACTGAACACATTTATCCCATTAATGATTTTCTTGCTGTTTAGATTTTACATAGAAACAATAAAGTAAATTGTCCACCTACGCCAAGCTCTATGATGTGACGTGTGTGACACCATCTTAATTTCATGTATAAGTGCATATATTGAAATGAATTTAGTTTTGTGTGTGAAGTACATGCAGTATGTAGAAAACAGTTTGTATTGCTTCCTTAATACATTCCTGTGCATACCTAACTTGTCCTTGCATGTATTAGCAAAAGATTGCTTATTGATAAGACACTTTGCAGACAAAATCTAAGCAAAGAACAAAGGTGGACAAAATCTAATCAAAGAACAGAGTAACAACTACATTATGCTGGCTTACCATCTAAGTTATATTTGCACAGCACACTTTAGTTTCCAGATGCAACTTTTAAACCAAATACAAAATAAACAATAAAGCAAGCAACAAATCAACAACACAATTACACCTGACTAATCAGCAATAATTGATAGCAAGTGTAAACTGACAAGAAAAATTAACAGTAACGTGAGATTTGCAGATTTGCTTTGTTTTATTATTGGTTTAATAATGAAGTTGTTTTCCTAGGGGTTAAAGTAACAATAGCTTTGCTTTCTTAGGGTAGAGATTGTTTGTTTTGTTAAAAGTTTTTCCAAGTGATTGCCTGAATCTGTATGATGTTAATGTTTCAGAAAAATGTAAACCTTTTGTAGAAATATGCCTGTTTCCAGTTTTTTTCAATTGCCTGCTTTTGCTCTTTTTGTTTTTGTTCTTTTGTTGCTAGTAAATCAAGGCTGCTAAGTAAATTAATCTTTTTTATTATCTTCACTGTTTTGCTTTCAGGTGCTTGTGCTTTTACATGTACAGAGCTTTAAATTCAGGACTAATTGCTGTTTCATTTTCTTTCTTGCTTTTTGCCAAGGTTCATTCTTTCAGCATAAGACTTTGCATCTTCACCTATTCTGGAAATTACCCAAGTTCATCTGGTTGTAGAAAAAAAAATAGGCAATGCTTGTTTTGCTTAACAGAGGCAAAAACACTGCTGGAGCTATTTTTTCTTTAGCCAAACACAGTTGGTTAAAGTAATCACATGATAAGTTCGAAATGCACAACCTGTCTAGTTGATGGTTGTGACATCGGCAACAGCTCAGTCCATTAGCAAGTTTTCACATATATAGTTTCAGTGGTGGCATGCTCTTGGTGGCTTCTTGTCTGCCTTGCGTAAACTGCAGACTACTAACCCTTGTCTCTTTGCATATCGTACTTGTCCTGTGACCACTTCCAGCAATCGTGTTCAACTTAAAGGCAAAATAACACAGCCTTTGCCTCATGAGGCAAAATAGATAATGTCACAAACGTGTTTTCTGCAGTCAAGTGTTTTTCACAATAAACAGTGGGCATCATTATTTTATAAAATGTCTGCTTATAAGAACAAAAGCAATAGTTGGCACCAGAAGAAATTGTAGTACTTTACTATTCCAATTGACTAATTTTTAGGCTTATAAAGTGCTCACGCTAAATATAGACTACCCTTGTATTTTTTACTTAATAGTCCACCTGTCATTTTCTAGTTAAATTGATAAATCACTGGAATTATTTCTAGTATTTGCTTCCACATGTGGTGATGGTATTGCAAGTATGACTACTCTGATGTAATTGAAGCATAAATCTTTGTTTGTACAGAAGTAAGTCACCAGACATCTAAAAAGTTGTATCAAGAGGTTAATTGCTTTGGCAACAGGTTTGAAATTAATCAGAAGTTGCCTGATTAGACCTTTGACCAATCTTTACAACTACTATGCTATGATGAAACTGGCAAAAGTGGACTCCATTGCACACGTCACATTTTGATGTCACACACATCACGCACTTGTTTTGATTAACTGTCTTAGCTGAGCAACAGTTAGAATAAGAAGATTTTAATGAAACTTTGTAACTTCTATGGTAATAGTCTATGATACGTTTTTGCATTAAAGTGGCTCTACTTCACAGAATTCTTGTGATATGCCATTGCAGGTAAAAAGTAATTTCCAAAAAAGGTCACACATGTCACGTTTTTTAAATAAGGAAATAAAGAATATGTCAAGTTGCAGAAGAATTTTTTTATCAAACCAAGCACTTATGAAGTAGTTTGCCACTGATACCAAAATAAAATATCAGAAATGCACGAAATAATAATAATAATGAATTATCTGCAAAAAATAGTCAAAATGTCACACACGTCACATATGGAATCACGCAGCTAGTAGATAAGCATATGCATGATGGTACTAACACACACATGGATGGTACCCGTTTTTCTTCGTTGTGACATTTCAGTCATCTTTTGAGAGACATTTTGGTTGCTGAGGCATTTCGGTCATTTGTCTCACAGTTGCATTGAAATTCAAAATTTTTTCATTAGCCTATATTTTCAGACATTCTGACTCACATATTTAATTTTTTTTTGGTCATTTCAAAAACATATTGGTCTATGACAAAAAGAAAACAGGATGGCACTATCACTGTTGTTATAATATAGTGCTGTGATGACTTCAAAGTAGACCAATTTATGAAATGCATGGGGGAGTGGGAGGCTATGAAGGACCAGGGTCATTTAGGCTACAGATCACCCTAAAGCGAAGCTACTTATAGTGTAAAGGGAACAGCTTATAGCAGTAAATAAAAGTCTGTTTCTCTGAGTATAAGGTTTAATATGCGCAATATGGTTATATCGTCACTGTAAAACCAAACTGGGCTATGTCCAAAAATGGGGTTTTGAGAAAATAGCAAAACTAAAATTTTTTAGCCTAAAGTTTTGCTGTTTTTTTCTCCTTGTAGTTACTTCTTCAAACTCTGACCAATTGTAGGTCATGGTGGTACATATCAAATCAAGCAAATTCAGCAGCTCTTAGGACCTCCCGTTGTTTTTTTGACCCTCTTGTGGACATAAACCTGCTTAGAATTTTTACGTTTTTGCTGACCCACTTTATAAATGGACATAAACCTTTATATAAATTTAAGGTTGTGAGCAAAAATGTGGCTTTACGGGTGTAATAATCTGACATTATTGATTGCATAGACTGAAAGCACATATAGACAATGTAAAGCAAGTTTTGCAAAGGGCATTCTTAATTAATGAAGGTACTTGCAACCTGTTTTTTTGCTGAGACATTTTGTTCACTGAAACGTTTTGGTTATTTGTCTCACAGTTGTATTAAAACTTACTATACCAGTGTTCATTAGCCTATATTTTTAGACATTTTGACTGAAATGATTTAATTCTTTTGGTCATGTCAAAAACATTTCGGTCTATGACTGAAAAACAGCCTGAAACAAATTTTTTTGTACGGAACTAGCATTATGTATGTGCAAAGTGTACCATGAAGTTAATTTTTCTCCTGTGTTGGTGCTTCTTTTTACTGGACTTTGCTTTTTTTAAAGTGACCTAAAAATATTGAAAATATACGTTCCAAGGACCAAAAATTGATTTGTGCTTTTTCTTCATCTGTATTTTGTATTCCATTTCATTCTGCAACTGTCACAAATTTATTTCACATGTGCAAGTGTTTGCAGTGAAAGAACCATGTGTAAACCTGATGCTTAATTTGTTTCTTGACATTTTTTGCACTTGGAAGGCTTTTGTTTTTGCTGCAGGAATGATGCAGGGCTTCTGGCTTTTATGCCAAGCTTGCTGAATTTTGAGGCCTGAAATATTTTTAATTCCTTGTATTTCCAAAGAATACTTGCAGAAATGAACATCCTATCAAACTTTTTCATATATTCCAAAGCAACCTTTCATTACCCAGACTGTAATAAATCTTTTTTGTTAACACTTTGGCGTCTGGCTGCTTTCGGGGATTTTTGGAAAAAAAAACGCCTAAACGCATGTGGCCTTGCGCAGGAATATCTCCGCTCCTGTACAGGTTACGGACCTGGATGAAGCATCAAAAGACGTGGCAAGTCTTCTAGTCTGCACTCGAAAAAAATTTTTTTGCTTGGGGGTTGTGAGTGACGTTATAAGTAGAGGTCATTTCGACCACCTTGGCCCACTTTGCCTGGCCCTGGGCACTAACCGTTAGGTGGTAGTATTTCGCTGAAGTTTTTACTGGAAACTTGGCTACAATCCGAGTCTTTTGATACTTTGGATGACCTGCTGGGATTTTGGGTTCAAAAGTTATGATGCAAGTTAGTAAAAATATTTGACGAATTAGCTAATTAATTAATTTGTTTATTTTAGATCATAACTTTTGAACCAGAAACGCTAGAAAGTCGATCAAAGGCTCAAAAGACTTGGACTCGAGCTTAGTTTCCAATAAAAATTTCAACGAAACACTTTGGCCTAGCGGTTGGGCCCTAGGCCAGGCAACATGAGCCAAAATGGCCTAAAAACTACTTCACTTATGACGTCAGTCACAAAAAATCTGCATCCCCAACCCCAAATTTTTTTTTCGAGTGCAATCTACTAGACTGGCCGATCCGTTTGAGCCATTGAACAGCTCTCTGGCGCAATAGGCAGAGGAGCTAGGGCATTGGTAAGGCAACCGAACACTGCTGTTTTTTAGGCCGAAATCGAAGTACGAATATATTGTACGCCGGCTCTCAAAGTGTTAAAAGCTAAGAAGCTGTCGAGGAACAGGTTGCTGTATAAGTAGCTTTCTGAAAATGTTGCTTTAAAGATTGATGCGACATCTAAGCCCAGATATATCTCCTAATGCTCTGCAAAAGAGCAATTTACTTTTACACAAGAATATGCTGCTTGCTCTTTTGTTGGATCATAATCTAAATCGCTACCATCATCTAACTTACAACATCTGATTTGAATGAATATCAATCTCTTTATGCGCTCTCTCATGAGTAAATTGTCTGTCTGAACTCTTCTGAATGGAAATTACCAGACCAGTATCATAACTCCTTCAAGTCAGTATCCTAGCAAAAACCCATTTATCTCCAGACTTTCCTGTGAGCCTTACATACACATTTGCATTTCTATAGTTTTATCCAAATGTTTACGAAGATGATCTGTGTTTGATGCACAAGCATCTTTTAGTCATACAAGATGAGATCAGACAAACATCAACATTTGAAAACACTGCATGCAGCAGTGTTTTACCTCTATATCAATGGTTTATGAGATGTTCTCATGGAGTGGTTCCCAACATGGATCTTACACCTCTCAAGGAAGCAATTAACTTTTGAATGAGGCATTGAGCTTGATTAGTGAGGTCTCGGTCCAAAGTTCAAACATAAATTTTTAATTTCATTCTTTTTCATGGATGCTATAATCTTTGGAAGCTTGTTTAAATCAAGTAATGGCATTTTGGGCTATCTAATTAAAACAGAGTTCACTTCTTAAATCATTACATTTATATAGCACTTGAAGGGCAATCAGAATTTTAGAGGTGATTAGGTAGGGTATGAGCGAAATTTAGTGGGACACAGCAGTTTCTTTAACCAGTCTGATCTGATTGTTGAAGAAAGCTTCAACGTTTTTTTTGCAAATTTGAATTGCTTTGGTTAAAATGATTATTTGAATGTACCTTTGAAGGCAAAATGACAAGATCTATAAGTCTAATTTTTTCATTTTGGTGGACAGACCTTTGGCAAAAGTTTTTTTCTTTTTTTTAAGGGTCTATGTCTGCCAAATGGACATAGATCTTAGGTGAATGTTCTTTTCTTAAGGGGCTATGTCCATTTAGACTAGTTTTGTTTTGAAAGTGAATTAAAAAATTGGTCTTAAACTCTATGCTATTTTCTTAACCAAGAAAGATAGAGCAATGAAACCATGCCAGAAAGAAAGAGCTATGTTCAAAATATTAAAAAGTGCAAAAAGTAAAAATCATCAAAAGTGGACATAGCCCAGTTTGGTTTTACAGAGGCGATATGATTTGTGGAAGCAAAATGCATTGCAGGCAAGGTCAAACTGCAAGAAACTGGTTTAACGTTGCCACATAAAACATTTGCTGTTTTCACATATATTGGACATATTTCCATAGCTAACAGGAAATGCGTTGGCAGTTATGGACTAGTGCAGCACTGCAATGGTGTCACAGAATTTAAGCAGGTTGAGACAAGGTGTCCAATCACGTATTTGGGAAATGCATTTTCAGTTGATGTGATAAATCATGGATGGGAACAGAAATTCGTGTACTGTTTGGNAGACACATTATTCCCTTTGTGAGTAAAGACTAAAGGCATCCCACTACTTTGTACAAAATTTTAATGTGACCAATTTTAATGAATGCAACAAAAACAAACTGAGCAAAATATAACAGATCTACATCATATCATGACTCTACTATTTTCATAGTAACAGCGTTATATAATTAATTCAATGCAGTATGTTAATGCATACCAGTGGTTCTTAACCTTTTCGCTGAAAGGAGACAAATCCATACTGACAATTTTGTTAGACAGCCACATTAACAAGTTTTACACTTGTCAATACACACACTTTGTTTTGGCTTAAGCAGAACAAAGTCTATTACACAAAATAAAGGTTTTATTGAATGACTGCTGAGGATCGCACAAAGACAAAGGGTGCTTGGGAGCTGCATGCGGCTCTAAGAACAGTGGTGGAGAACCACTGATGTATACCAAGAAAAAGTTCCAAAAATGTTGTTACTACCACCCAAGTAACACATTTTAAAAATATTTTCCTATAAAAAGCATCAAATGTACTAAATATAACCTATACCAAATATAACCCAGTTTATTTTCATCTGTTACATGACACGTGTTTATTTCAAATGAATTGCTCACTCACTATTATTTTAATGTTTTATTGCTGATATTTGTTCTTCTCACTATCAGTGCCTAAATACTGCCTGTGCTACAATGCCTCTGGTCTGTAGCCTTTGAGTAGATTAACTGTATGAGATTGAATTTGTTTTTGCACTTTACTGTTGTTTGGTATATCATTTCTTTTTTTCTTTCTCTTGTTTTAAATCTGTATTTGATTACAAACTGCAGTCACATACTACACAACTTTAGGGACACCCTGACAAAATAATCTTCAGTTTTTTATGTCCAAGCCCCACATTCATTTTTTGAGGTTCTTGTGTATTTGTAATGTTTATACTGGCAGCTAAACTTAGACTTCGGCATGCATGGCAGTAACAAGGAACAAACAAATCCATGAAAGAACAGGAAGATACATATGTGTAAGGGATTCCACGCAAACGTCAACCACAGACTATTTTTTCAAACTAAGTTCAGACATATTTTATCAATAAATCCTAAAACTAAAAGCATTGAAGTTTTTTTTTTTGTATGTGGAACATATGTTATGTGCAGCATCGTCTAGTGGTGACATATGAAGAATAGTGGATGGTGAATAAAATTGAATGTGTTAAATATGCACAATTTGTTTCTAAATATTTTTGATGTTGGTAAAACTTTTACAGTGCAAGAGATGTTGTGTTCTTCACTGCTTGAAATTTTCCTTCTGCGTGTTACCTCCGAAATGTTACATCTTTTTTTGAGAAACATTTATGTCACACACATTTTTTTGCATTAAGTCTTTTTCAAAAAGTTTTACAAGGTATTTTTTAAAACATATTTCAAATTATTTTTGATTTACCTCTACTGAACACATTTATATATCCCATTAATGATTTTCCAGCTAAACTTGAATACAATATAATGTAATCCAGAAATGCAATTGTTCACCCATACCATATTAACCATTGTCAAGACCTTTGATGCCTTGTTTAGAAACAATCTGTATGTATTTTTACAACAATGTGCACCTTTAATTACATTTACCAACTACACAGTAGTTGTCTCTGTTATGTGCATCACATCAACATTGCCTGTAAGTATCAACCAAAACCTTCCGTATGCTTCATGGTGCCTCATGATTTATGTATTTTCTTATGATTCCTTTGTCACCCCCAACATGTTCATGATGCGTGTAAGCCAAACATGTAAAAAATAAATATATATAACTAGTGAACTGCCAAATCTTGCTTTAAATTCAGTAAAAACAAATAGTTGTCAGCCTCAAGCTTCTTCTTTTCAGCCAATTGTTCAAACCACTGATTGGCTGGCGGCCGCACTAGATCTCGGGGCAGTGTTGAGCAGCCATTCAATTGTTTCATCGTCCAGAATCGTCAGGCCATGCAGCCCATGGGGAGGTCAATGGATTAAACATTGGAGGACAACATGGTTGACGGTTTGTTCTTCTGCGCCACACTCACAGGCCACAGAGGAGGCCATACCCCATTTGCTCAAGCAGGAGTGGAAACGTCTGACACCGGTGCAGAGGCGGTTAAGCCGGGCTCTTCTTGGGAGGGTCATTCCAGGGGGTAGGTGCTGATGTCAGGGATGAAAATGCAGAGTCTTGTGGTCTTGTCTGCCCACTCTGCATTCCATTGGTGATCCGCCCACTGCGCTGCACGTATGTTGTTGTTGTTGTTGCCAGATAAGGTGATGAGATGTTGTGCGCCAGGTACAAATGGGTATCTCGATTTGAGATGCTGTGCACTCTCACTCGATGAACAGCAGGTGAGAGTGGAACAGATGTCAAGGCTCCATGGCACAGCGTTTTATGGACAGTGTGGTTCCAGTGCAACGAAGCTCAGCAGGTTGGATGCCTGCGAGGATTGGAAGGTTGTCTGCTGGTGTAGGGCACAAGCATCCAGTCACAATTTGCAAGGCGTTGTTTTGTGGCGAGTCGATGAGGCGGGTATGAGCACTTTGGCACCAGGCAGGCGCTCAGTACTCTGCAGTTGAATGCACCAGGGCTAGGGTAGCTATTCGCAGACTTGTTGCTCCAGCACCCCAGCCGGAGTCAGTAAGCTGCCTCAGGAGTGCAACGCGTGATGTGAGCTTATGGCGAAGTAACTCAAGGTGTCGGCGATACGTGAGCGACCTGTCTAACATCACTCCGAGATATTTGGGCTTAGAGCACAAGGGCAAGGTTAGCCTCAAGCTAATGTCTCACAAGAACGTTTGAAACTTTGATGAAAACAATTTGCAAGCGTTTGTGCATCGCTGAGCATCCCCATCTGATTTTTTCTATTCAATCCAATGTGTTCATTTCTCTTCCACTGCTGGATCCCTATGAGTGAATGCCGTTGTAGTTGGGACACTGTCTCAATGTTTTACTCCTCTGTCAGTGTTTGCTGTGTTTATCAACTAGCACCTCCTCTGTAATGCACTATGATTAACCATTTCTGTGCTTGTGTATTATTTGATTACCCTTGTGGTATGGAACATCAGCCTGTGGCAAATACATAAAAATACAAGACAAAACTAAAACTCAAAATTTGCATTGCTAAAGCATGTTCTAACTCAGGTGCGAAAATTTTGAGGTATGGTGCAATAGAAACCTGATAAGAAATTCCTGTCGATGACACTAAACGGAGGGCCGGCGGGCCGGGCGGGCTGGAGGGCCGTGTTCCCAATTGAAAAACATGAATTTTCGGCGGGCTGCACTAAAGGGTGG
>JGI24159J19872_10006682_pt1 | contig 15067 bp, 13 predicted proteins | sample Ectturendosymbi4_FD_19872 | JGI IMG/M metagenome (IMG submission 19872) | reverse complement strand
GTATTTATATAACATTGGGACCATATTTCTTTATATAAAAACGTGTTTATTAGAACTTTCATTTATAGTGAAATAAACACATTCGGATTGCCCAAATNGAGCAAAATAAGCTTTGCATTTAATATTTTCGTCCATATCCCTCAAGAAATGGTTTGTTTAAAGGTAATCCAAACAANGCACCCCGTTGGACGTTACTGTGTCGAAAACCATCGATCAGAAAACGTATCCGAAAAAATTTAGGGGGGNCTTCAGCTCCCTTAGCCCCCCCCCNNGATCCGCCCATGCGATACCTTCGATAAAGTGAAAAAATATAAAATGTGTAAGCCGCCCTTGATTGTAAGTCGCATGAAATGATGGAAAAAAAACATTATAAGCCGCGGCGTACAATCGAATAAATACGGTGCTAAACTGCACATACAGTTAGCTGCGAGAAGAGAGTTTATGATATAAACACTACAGTGTATCCTTACTAAGAAAAAATGTTTCCACAGACTAGAGCAGGGGTTCCCATTTGCCTATTTGAAGGGGTGCATTTAAGGTTAGCAGCACAAGGGAAAAACACATTTGCAGGATACATCATTTATTTCCAAATGTTTTAAAATTATAGTTCTAATACATTCAATGAGTCTTTTGTTATGAGAAGTTTTAGGGTTAAAGGCTCATCTGTCGAAATGCTAAAGGGGTAATGGTCAGAGAGAGGTTGGGGACCCCTGGGCAGGTATCAGCCGCCTCCACATCCCCCAATTGGGGGAGCCCACGCTGTCACAGGGGGGGAGGCAAGTGAGGCACTTGTCTCGAGTCCCCCTTTTCAGGGCTCCCTCGTGGTGTTTTACGCGAAGATTTTCCTCATTTTTGGTGAAAAACATGTTATCCACTGATATACTACCCCGAATCAGAAGTACTTTGCTTTCAAAGGGGCCCCCAACAAACACTGTAATGCGCAAGTACTCTGTTTTTGAAGGGCCCCCAGCAGCAACTGTAATGCGTAAGTACTCTATTATGAAGGGCCCCCCAACAGAAACTGTAGTGTGCAAGTACTCTGTTTTTGAAGTGGGCTCCAACAAACTGCAATGCGTGAAGTACTCTAAGGGTCCCCATAAGAAACTGCAACGTCCAAGTACTCTGCTTTACTCTGGGACTAGGCATTCTGAAAATTTTCATTTAATTCACACAACACAGCATTCGCAAGTTGTGCGATTTGGTTGCAAAATTATCAAATATTTTCCCGCAAATACCCATAACAGGCTGGTATAGTTTGCAACTAGCAATTTTTGAACGAGCTTCACAAAAGCAATTGGGTCTTTGGCAATTAAATAACGACGATTATTCAGGGATGCAATGAAATGCAAATGTTAGCAAAAAATTTGCAGAAAATCATAATCAAGCCTGTCGTTCAGTTAAGAAAACACTGTTACCGAAGAAGCAAACCCGAGACCAGTGAAAGCAGTGCGTCGCGATAAACATTTTCCTTCATTAGCGCAAAATACGTTACCATGTGCTTAAGTGAAATTTGCTTAAAACCCATGCGCATCGTGCTTTGAATTAGCCGAAATACGCATGCATAAACCTCTAATATCGAGACTTGTTGATCTCCTGGTGCATGGTCCATGTTTAGATTCATAACATTTTGAATCTCAAATAAGTTATAAATGTTGACAAACAGAGAGCAGAGTACTTATGCATTGCAGAACCAGCAATGTGACTTGGCTACCAAATATTGTTGAAATCGCTCCCCTAACCTTACTGGCTGGACCCGCCCCTGCGTCCTGTTAATTCAATTCATTTGTTCCATTCGTCAATGACCGAAAACAAGCACCACGCGGACCTTCATGGTTTGCAGCACATTGTCGCGAAATAATTAAAATTAACTTAGTCATTCATTCAAGATCTGCTTCGTGACGCTTTCAAGAGAAACACAAACAGCCTGTCAACAACTATGCTGTGTACTTCGCTACAATGGCATTGTCCGCATCGCCCACAACTGCTGTTCAACTTTGCTGGTTTCTAAGCAACCGTTTGAACTCACACAAAAACACCTTCTCGCAGAATGCAAGACCCATTGGAAATAGAACTGCGCTGCTGCATTTTTCAAACCACTGTTGCACGTAACAAGCACCACACCTCACAGAACATCAAGACGCAACTGCCCGTCTCATCGCCCCACCCCAGTTCGGCGCGGAGAGGAAATGGCTTTCGCTGATGGTCCGCGCCGTATGCCGGACACCGGACTTTATCTAACGTCGCAAGATTTCATACTCTGCGTTTTGCAAAGTCCTTTTCCTCTGACAGTGAACGGCACCCCCTTGTAGCATGCGACGCCCTCCTCATTTACGTGAAGATCGGGTTTGACTTTTTCCCAGATTTTTTTCTTCGGATTCAGTATGGCGTCCGGCTCGCCTGCGAAGAGAACATAAAACTCAAGTAGAACGATTTTTAAACGAAAATACAGCAGTTACTACAAAAAACACCGTAGGCAACAAATATTTTCAAAAAACGCGAAAGATAAAAGTTGCCTAGTGATGGATAACGCGAATTTCATCTAATGTCTTGGACATTTCCCATGTAATCATCGTGCAAAAATTTTGGATGATGCAAAAATGTTTTTGCCTTCAAGTCATGGAAGAATGAGGCACATTCACTAAATGGCAAGCACTTTCACTAAATGACATGAAATGAATGTGGCGTGCCAGCAGTGCACTGTGACTGCCAATTGCCTTGTTCCAATCATACTTATACATAATAATAATACAACCCATACTTTGCCGAGCAAATTTCCAAACGAAGGACCCAAATCAGGCACTTAACATGATACAGTATAAACAAAATATTGTTTTAACCTGCAACCTAAAGCCTTTTCAAACAACTTGTTCGGTGAAACGCATTCAATCGCACCTTTTGAATGCGTGTTTGCCATTTTTGTTACTGAAATCAATAGGAAAAACAAGCTCGACCAAAAAACTTTTTTGGAGAATGAATTTAATTTGTGAGAAAGCTTGAGATTCACGAAATGTTCATATTTTTTATTTTTCCTCCTGTCTATGATTTGAAACTTAATTTTTAGTTAGTTAGTGAAATAATTAAGCTTTAATATTTAGTTAGTGAAATAATTAAGCTTTGCAGAAAGTAAAGCATGCAGTAAATGCCTTGCATTCATGGACGCTACGCACTTGCCTTTTCGCCAACAAAATCAATCATTTATTACTAATACTTATAAAAAAACAGAGCAGGTATCTCCATTGATACATATTTCCAGAATGGAAGATTTTTGGCAACGGGCAGCAGTTGAACACCTCCCAAAATAAAACAAACGAGAAAAAGGGTCATTCAACCATCCAGAGGCCACTTAAGTTTATCACTAGACAGTAAGGGACAGTTTTTTCAACCGGGGTTCCGCGGAACCTGAGGGTTCCGTCGAAATTGCCTGGGACGAAATTCGTTTATTACAGAAAGTAAGATAGACACTTGGATCATTGCGTAGGGTTCCATGAGCAACGCAAACATTCGCGAAAAGTTCCGCAGCAGCAAAAAGGTTGAAAAACACTGTCGTGGGGGATTGGTCGTTAGTATAAAATGCATGTTCTGCCTTTGATTGGATACGTTCACATGAACTCCACTTCTCACTATTTGGTTGATTTCTTGACATGAGAGTTTGCTTAGATGACATTTTCTACATTTAAAAAAATTCCATACAAACAAAAACCTTTATAAGTGAAGGATAGGCGTAGCCAAGGGGGGGGGCCAAAGGGTCCATGGCCCACCCCAAATTTTTAGAACATATAGTCATTTTGTGCTTTGAGAGGCGTTTTTCCAAACAAAATAGTCTTATTCGCTTAAAATCAAACATTTTGCCCCCCCAAAATTTTTGGGCTGGCTACGCCACTGAAGTGAAGCACGCACAGGAGTGGTTGAAACGCCGCTGCAGCAATACAAACTTTCCACCTGCGTCAGTGCCAAAAACCAGTGCGCAGTATATTCACAACACTTCTAGTGCACCAATATCAAGCACAGCCAGCAGATATCTAGTACTGCGCGTAACTCCGCAGAGAATTTGCACCATCTGCTACGGTTCTTCTACTACTACAGTTGGAAATACAAAGAACACAACGGTCTGTGCAGGAACGCAACCAGTTGATATTTCCGGGGGGCGAGGGCAACACGATTGCAATTTGTTGTTTTACCGACAAACCAAAAAAAGTTTTTGGCGCCTTCAAAATGTTGTCGAAAATTTTCTGGGGGGAAAATTTCCCGGCTGCTTCCCCCCGGTCCGTGACTCATCTCACCGGAATAGCCCGGAAAAGTAATCCGGTCGCCTGGCACAGAGCCCGGCGGAGGGTCGAGTATCTCCAGCTCGTCATCCCTGACTGCGCACATGAGCATCCCTTGCGAAACTATGCCGCGCATATTCACCGGCTTCAGATTGCACATCACCACCACCATCCGGTCACGCATCTGAAAAACGTTTTGTCGTTAAGTCAGTCGCGGCTCAATTGCGGCGAAGGGAGGACGAACGCTGCGCTTGTCTGGTGGAAGGGCCATGTTGTCGAGGGCAACTAGAAAAAGGCGGGTTGCGTTGCACGAGCGACACGCGTGCCTGATTTTATTGACTGAAACCAGCGCCGCCAATATAAGAAAGTGTCGCTTTAATAAGATTCTATTTTATTTATTGATTTTATTTGCATGTTTTATTTAGCTGCACGGTCCATCCTACAAAAGTAATCGAAGAGTACGAGAACACACAAATGTTTTGTCACAGCACGTTACACAATACATGCCAGTTGATAAACGCAGCCGACCCTGAGAGAGGAACATAATGATGAAACTGCACACCAGCTACAACTGCATTCACTCAATGTCATTCAGGAATCAGGCAGTAGGAGAAAAATGAAGAAATTCTCACATCAGGTTTTGAAGTAAACGGCTAAAAAAAGTCGAATGAGGAGCTCAGCGGGGCACAAAAGCATGTTCATTCATTTGATCAAGGTTTCAAATGTTCCAGCGAGATATTTAGCTTGAAACTGTCTCAAAATCAAAAATATTTAGCTTGAGGCTTATAAAAATACGGTCGATTTCACTAAAAAACATGAATAGCCGCGTTTCCTTCAAATGATAAATAATAAATAAAGTATATGTACAATCGTGCTTGTGGTGGCTTCGACTGCAGTTTTTCGCTTTGAAACAAGCGATATCAATATGCGATTACATCGGAAAACTCTTCAATATTTTTCTTTCAGTACTGCAAGACTTGTAGCGTTGCCTCTAAGGTGCGACATTGCGGAGTACCACCAGACAATTCGCGCAGTGCTGTCTCAATCTCGCGAACTTCAAACATTCCAAATTCAGTACGGTGTATCGCATAGCCCTTTTAACGTTGGGAACACTTCACTGTTCGTGCGTCTGCGTGGTTGCGTAGTGGCATGCGCTTAACGCGCAACAAAACAAGCATTTGATCAGTGTAGAAGTTTCTTGGAGGGGAACACTGATACGACCTTTCCGTACATTTCTGCATCACACAAACATGCTTCATCGTTACGTTCGAATAGAAACCGCTTTCACTCTCGCGGCAGCACATTGCCCCCATGTTTGCGCTGACAGCCTCACGTAGCTGAACGCATCGAGATCAGTCCGATGTAACATGGTCGTACCTGCTCTATAGGAATTTGATGTCGAGCGCTGGTGACGACGGTGCGGTTCGCTTCCTCTCCGACATGGACTTGTTCAACGTAGAGCGTATCAGCGTCGTGATGGATGTCGACTTTGACGATCTGCCCTACGCGCATGTCAAGTCGCGTGACGTCGACGACAGTGTTTCCTGGCGGTTTTTGCGCTTTGGGCTTGCTCTCAGAAGAAGCTTTTCCTGTTGAGAGAAACAGTCCAGCCTGATTAGTAGGCCGTGCACGCTTATTTCAAGTCGAAATAACTCAAAATATTTGACATTCGTAAAACGAAGAAAAACATTTTTTACCTTTATTGGTTTTTGCGGATGCAGTTTTCTTCTGAGACTTGACAGGTTGTTTTTCTGCCAGCGGCTCAGTTGGTTTTGTTGTCACTGTTTCCGATTCTGAAGGCAAAGCCACCTGCACTCAACGCAACAATCTTGAGTTTTTGACGGATGAAAATTTGGTACACGCAAAGAACGAAACACGGACATGGGAAACTGCTCTTCTTAACCAGACTGGTACTAATGAGGTGCTTGCGATGGTTGAGTCGTACCGAAGACCTGGTACTGATCCCAGCTTTGTGCTCGGCAATGTTGGAAAAGAATAGGACCAGACTAAACGTGCGCTATTGTGAACAATTGCAAGATTTATGTGAGGCGGCAACAGCTCAGCGATACCACCTCTACGTCCAGGGTTCCTACGCAATTTTGAAAATAAATTTCCAGACTTTTTAATACCTTTTCCAGGCATTTTCTACACCTACATTTCCGTGTGACCTACCAGATCAAATACACGCACTGTAACATTTAACATGATGTAAGTAAAATTATATCAATCTTGAATAAAATATTACGGAATGTTGGTCAAAAGATCACTCTGGTAAGTTATTTTCTTTTTCCATACTAACCAACCAAAAATATTATCTTTCCAAACTTTTCCAGACTAGAAAATGACAATTTTTTCCATCTTTTTCAAGACTGCGTAGGAACCCTGTACATTTCCATCAAAAGGTTGCATCATCTATCACTTAGTGATTCGCCGCGGCGCTCCGAGCGCTCATCTCAGCCTTCCCAACAAAAGAGAAATCAGGCTCAGACCCAGGGTTGCGGAGTCGGAGTCGTAAGGAGTTGGAGGTTTTTAGGTGGAGTCGGATTCCTAACAACACTGGGAGTCGGATTTTTTTGTCCGACTCCGGATGTCCAATTGGATTATTTTTTACATCACACTCCCAAATTGGAAATCCTTGTTGAAATGGTACAATTTCTTTTGAAACTTTTGTTGAAATAGAGATTTTTTGCTGTGTAGAACGATTTCCATTGATTTTAACAGCCAAATTTCATCCCCTTGATGTTGAGGAGTCGGAGTCCAGAGTTGGAAATTTTGAAAAGTTCGGAGTCGGTAATTTTGGAAGTAGGAGCCGGATATTTTACCTCCGACTCTGCAAACCTGCTCAGATCTACGGCGAATCGCCGTCATCCCAACATTAACAAACAGGGTTTCTGTGCAAGCAGTCTTGCAACCAACGCAACTACGGGCCTAAGGATTATGTTCATGACATCCAGCCGGTACAAACCGGCTATATGGAGTTTTTTATGTTCCAAACTCGCAAATGACAATATATCTGTGAAACCATTCGCAAAAAATTCATATTCATTTTGATCAAATGCTATCGAAAATCTAATTGAAAGATAGACTGATAGAAACCTTATATTTTCTCCAGAAAAAAACGAGCTTTGCCTTTTTTCGAGATTATATTTCCTGTGCACTTACACATTACAAATGACATAAACTAAGCAGCAAGTGATGAGCTGATAACCAACATCATTCAAAAACTTTGTACAGCATGAGCAGTTGAGCTGGTCAGCCAACAAATCGAGACTTACAAAACAGTTTACTTTTTGACATACAAAAACGTGGTTGATATTACATAATCTGTAGCCAGTACTGTTGCGTATGTCAAAACACGTTGTTGACCAGAGAATGTTTGCNAGTTTATTTTCAGAANGAAATGCTGGCCATAATAACTATGGCGACCTTGGTTTATAAAAGTGGGGCAAGTAATAAAAAATAAAAATTCCACAGGTAATGCTTCCACTGCCAGACAACATCTTTTTAATAAGCTTGCTCTACTTTCCACAATTGCAGATCGAAACACCTGATGCAACCTCATCCAACACACTGTCTAATACCATAATAAACAAAGATTAAAATGCTGCATGAAACAACCTGGGGCAAACACTAAAATTTTATGATAAAGACAATGCACGCAATCACCAGTGCTACATAAGTTCTACAAGTGTGGAGTCGGTGTCCACAAACAGCAGTTCTAGAGACAACATTCTGGTCCTTTTCACCCAGTGTGTCAAAACTTTTAGGCTGACTCTCGTCCTTGAACAAACGAGCTAGACTTGATTGTAACTTTTCTGCACCCAAGCACAGAAAATTTGAGATCCTAAATCTTTTCTTACTTACCAAACTAAATATTTTGCAAACACTAGTTTGTCTATGTCACTGTCTCTTAAACATTTGTGGGTCACAGATACCTAATCAAGGTTACCAACCCCTCAAGAAGGGACACTGCAATAAGCATAATGATATTAAGTCGTAATCATCGTATGAGGTAATCAAAATATCACGAAGTCTATTAACACTGTTGCGATCGGAAAGCCGGAGCGGCGCCTGCGCAAAGCTTCACACTGTGGCAGCAAGCAACAATAGAGATCACATGCCATGATCGCTCTATTATTGCTTGTTCGCATCACATACATACGGTGTTGTTCTTCGCGCACATCCCGCTCGTGGTGAGTCACACAATCAACGCAATGCCAGCGGAGAGGTTGCAACAACATCCCCTCCTTTTTACTACGAACCGCACCGATCGCCCGTTCTTTGTGTGAAGGCTGCACCTGGCACGACCTTCACATCCTGGTCACAGCACCACTTTGTTGACGTGTCTCACTCTGCAAACACGTAAGCTCAATCGGTGAATCTGATTCACCCTGTGAAGGCGTTACACAGGCTCGCGTCTGCTTGAGACACGGAGCAGGCAGGGATTTGAGAGGTGACACTGTACAATTTGTTGCCCTCGACTCTTGCATCGCATTTAATAACGCATAACGGGAACATTTACGGTCGATCGGTCAGTCAGACAACAAACTCGCTCGCGACACTACTCGAAAAAAAAAGGCCATGTAAGACTCTGCGAGGTCGTAAATACACGCGCAGAAATTCGAACAGAAAAACGCATTCAGCACCAGGCGTGACTGTTAAGTCACGTGATACATACAAACGCAATGTGAACATGTGAACGGTTTGTGCCCAGCAGGATGGCTCAATGAGCAGTCTATTACAATGCGTTGATTCCAGAGCATACGTACTTGTCCATATAGTTGGGCCACTGGCCGCAACAACACTTTAAATCAGGGGTCTACAACCTTTTGCTATTGCCGACCGCATTACTTTTATTTATATGAAGTACGACCACCAATGAGGTTCGAGTTATATTTGAGATACTGCCAAGTGCCAACCAACACAAGACACATTCAGACATAAATTGCGTATGCATTCCATAACTCTTTGTGACATCACCATCCAGATTGTTACGCAACGTGTCGACTGATCTTCCTGCCTTGCGTTTGTTTTGCTTCAATATACGCCTGGACGGTCGCTAATTACATTATCGAAGGCCGCATGCGGCCGGGTTGTGCACCGTTGCTTTAAACATGGACCCCTTAAATCGCTTTGACTGAATCAATCTGCCAGTTAACATTATAACTGATTAACCTAATTATTTGTAAAAAATTCTCTTTTGTTTTGCACAGAATAGGGCTTCAATCTGATTAGTCTCCCCGCACATCTAGGTTTCAGTCTTAGCCATAATGCTTTGCACCTTACGCTAGTCTGCTCTTGGTCAAGTTATTGAGCTATGTCAGGCTTATAGATGGTTGAAATGTTGAATGCTCGCTCCGTTTCTTTGATCAGCTGGACTCTTTGATGGTTTAAGATTTTGGTTGTTGTACACCAGGTGTCTCTAAACTTTTTTGTCCGAGGGCCACATAAGCTAATACAGAACATGTCGAGGACCGGACGTCTTACGTAATGTGATTGTTTCGGGATATATTATATTCTACCAAATCAACAAATTTTTTGTGATTATATTTTTTTCATCATTGACAAAACGGCTTCACAGGCCAGATGAAATGGCTTCGCCGCCCGCATTTCGCCCACGGGCTGTAGTTTGGAGACCCCTGTTGTACACCATTTGTATCCAGATATATTCAACTCATTTGTCAATTGGACTAAGTTCAATATACATACATTTGGTCACACAATCAAAATCAAAAAAGTATGCTTTCTCACCTGTATTACACCATTAGCAATTTCTGCTGCTTTGAGCTGACTTTTCAAAAGCTCAACTTTTTCTTTCAATTCTTTGTTCTTCATAAGCAGCTCTTCTTTCTTCCCATTTACTGCAAAACGAATTTGATAAAATCACCTTGAGGGCAAACGTTAAATTCTCTTCATCAATATGTAGTATTACCAATTTATGTATCATTCAATAGCAATTTTTGTGTTAAAAGTTTTCAAAACTGGATATGTGCTTAGCTTAGTGAATTACTACAGAGTCCATGCTTTCAATTATTGTCATTCCTAACAGTCTTTGAGGAACATGAGGGGATCAGTAAACCACATATCCACTCCACACAAGTCTGCTGGTTGTCTTGTCATGAATTATTAAAAGATATTAGTTGAGACAAAAAGTAATTATGTTTTTGGAGATTAAAAGTCACAAAATTTTGGTTCCTAGTACTGGCTTATGAGGACATTACTGTATTGTAACTGATCTTAAAACAGAATAATGGAATACAAACAACCTCAACACTCAGTTGCAGGATGACATCATGTGTTCCATCACATACCCAAACAGACATGCATATTAAAATGAACTTTAGCTGAAAATCTATTAGTCTTGCTTGACTTTCACCATACAACTTTACTGCATAGCAGAGGTGGGCATGTTCACTGTCACAGCAAACCATTTCTTATGGGCTGCAAGCACTTCAGAAGGTCAGTGTCACTCTTAAAGTGCATCTGCTTTATACCACATAAGGAGCATTTCAGCATAGGAAGGCCATTGATTTTGACCTTGAAGGCCATTCAAATAAATGTATACCATTTTTAGCAACCCTTTGCATGGCATTGCTTCCAGTTTCACAAGCCAAATGTGGTGCACAGGCCATGAGTTGCCTTCTTTCCATTCAGGAGTGATAAGATATAAAACATGTTTGACTAAAACACGTTTTTGCATGTTTGAGTAAGGCTTTTACACATACTATTGACAAAAGTTTAGTCTGAACTCAGTCTTGGGATATAAAAATTGCTAGTCTCACTCTTGGTTTCAAAATTATTGCATCATTTAAAAACCTTGTAGACATACAACTTCATTTTATCTCTAAACACATATTCACAGCTTTGGCAAGAAATATTAGTATCAACTAAGTAGGACACAGTACACAAGCATTACTTTAACAACACATTTAACACTTTCAGCTAAAAGTATTCTGCAATGTTGCTCAAAGAAGAAGTGGCACCTCTCATGCAACATGGGAAGAATTCTTACAGCAACAACGTCTGGACCAAATATGTTTACTTGAAACTAATAAACTATTTCACCACATGCCTGATGATTTCTTCAATTCTAATAAATGTCTGCGTAATAGTTTCAGCTTTTCTTCAGCAACCATTGCCCTCTGCTGAAAGGCTTCCAAAGAATAATCCACAGACATTTTTACAACAGGCCGAAAAAAGCGTAGCATTTAAGCCACACAAATATCTAGGTGTACTTTCTTGTTTACTAAGACTTATTAGGCTAAGTACTGTCGAAGTTACTTTAATTGGACCTAATGAAATCTCTGAAAATGAGAACATAATGCAAATTTTTTTCTGAAAATCAAAGCAAGTCTTTCATAGTGTCATGGTATACACTTAACTTAATAGCATATGACACATATGTGACATGGCAGCTGACTTATGCCATGGGCACCACTTCAACAGGGGTCCAAAAATCGCTTTGTAAAAAATTTAAAAATGAGTTATAGTTTTATCAACCTTTATTCTGCACATCATACCACCATTAACTTGAAAGCTACATCAACACAGAGCTGTTATCTATTGCATTAAAAGTCATGTGTGTTGTACCTGCATTAGCAAATATGACAAAATTGTGGTATTATGACACAACATGATGGCCAGACATTATTGAGACAGAACAAGAATCATGCTCGCTGCCCCTATTTCTGGGTCTTGAAAGCCTTTTCAGTTTCTGGTTTTTCGTCTGAAGATCTGGTATGTTTAATATTTAAGTAATAGAGTTGGATTGCATAAGATAGGGTACGACGGATCAAATTTTTTATTTCTAGACTCAGTCAATTTTCTACAGCTTGTTTTATCAAAGTGATTTAGCCTTCTTCAATTCTTCAGCAGAACTGACAAACAAGCAATTGACAAATGAAGTCTAAATTTTAGCTAGGTACAATCAGTTTAAGTGGATAAAATAGTATGGTAGTGTTTAAACCACCATCCAAGGTTGATAAAAATCATATTTTTTTTAATCAAAAAAATCAGATTTTTTTTATTTAAATTAGATTTTTTTTTTAAATCAGATTTTTTTTATTTTTATGATTTTTTTGATTTACTGTGTAGAGGGTGGCTATCAAACAACCAGTAATTTTTAATTTTAAAGAGTTTGTTTTAATATGACTTTTTTGTGCTGTGTTTTTCTAGTACAGCAGCAATTGCTGTGATTGATAAAACTTTAATTGCTTTTATATCTTTTGTTGTCATAAGAAATCACTGCCTTCTTCAATAATAAGTGACACCAATTAAAATACCAATTAAATGTGTCATACAAACCACACAAAGTTTCATATGTTTTTTGTTGATTTTATCACTGATTTAAATGAAATGATTTAAATCAATCAACCCTGACTTGAAATAGCTGAACTTTCATACAAAGTTTTTTTTTGCGCTTATGCAATATCCTTTTAAATGCAAATAAGTTCGTGACACCCATACCGGTGTACAAAATGAAATATTTATTGAAATGCCCATACTGAAACTACCAGTTTAGTAATTTCATTGACACTCATGGCATACATGCATAAAATGTTAAGGACCTATAATAATGATATATCTGTTTCATGAATCAAAAATATGTTCTGTAACTATGTTTACAGTCAACTCCCTCATATCTGATGGAATTTAAACGCAATTTTTACTTTATGCCAATCTATACTCTCAAACGTATAGCATTCTAACATTTAAGGCCAATCTACACTGAGGAGTTGCCAGGAGTAGCCACGCATGATTCCTTGTTTTGTTGCGTCAGGTAATTCTGCACTCATGCACGGCTCCGCATGGCAACTCCTGGGCACAATAAAACAAACAAAGAATCGTGCGTGGCTACTCCTGGCAACTCCTCAGTGTAGATTGGCCTTTATGACTTCTGAATCTGCAATGGTTAGTTATTTCAGTCCACATGTCATTTTTGCTGTCAAATGACATGGAATCTGTGACCTCACAGTTGCTATGATTGATAAAACTTCAAATGGTTTCAAATTGTGTTGCCATAAGAATTTTGGCCTTCTACACTAATACTGTATGGCAGAGGTTCCCAACCTGGTGTCATGTACCCCTAGGGGTATATTTGCCATCTGCAGGGTACATTTATTGTACATTTGCAACAAACTGAATTTGAGACATGAAAATGGAGTATACACCTTTATAGTTTCAAGATTCTAAAAGTTCTATCATAAAATCAACAGAATTTTAGTATTTTACTCAGGCTTTCTGTCATAGGAAATTTTAGAGGTACATGCTCATCTATCGAAACACTGAAGGGGTCCATGTTCAGAGAACGGTTGGGAACTCGTGCTGTATAAGCTGTGAAAACCTATCAGAATGCTAATTAAACATGTTTTAGACATCACAAAAAGCTCTAAAACAACATGAAATTTTTTATTTTTAAAGTTTGATTTAAATCATTATTTTTATTGTTTGATTTAAATCATAATTTAAATCAAATGACTTAAATCAATCAACCCTGCCACCATCATATCCACTTTCCGGTTTCCAAGAACTAAAAAACAATAACTCGTATGCAGTTTTGTGACAGATAAAAAAACAAATTAAAGACATTCACAGCACCATCAGCATGGTCAAGTGGTAAGTGACTCTGGTGCTGCTGTGCAAATATATTCATTTTTTGATAGTGCACACGACACTTTTGATAATCTACACAAGATTATATGTTGAGAGTTCTGGAACCAGTCATGCTGTACATTCTTAAAAACTTTCGAAAAGCAGAGATAAGACACGAGTTTAGATTTACAGCTAGGGTTATGATTTAGGGTTAGGATTTACTACTGCTGATATTGTTTAAGGTAAAGGTTAGGGTTAGCATTTAGTGTTGAGGTTCAGGGTTCACAGTAAAGGTTTAGGTCTGAAGGTTACAAAAAAATTAATAGCCACTTTAATCTTTTACTTTGAGAAGCAACTGACATATTCAAGAAGTAAAGTAGGGAATTCGAGTAATCTGCCTGCCATGTTCACTGTGCCTTCATAACTCTGCAAGGATTCAGACTGCACTCGATATCAATATCCAAGTTTCAAAGAGTACCACAATAGTAAAATAAGAACAATCAAATCTTCTCACAAAGCACTTTACTACTAAAAATCGATTTTGCATCAAATATACATTTTCAATCCTGCAATTGTAAGTTATAAATTGCAGGTGAAATGATGATAAACTAGAGCAATACTTCTGCAGTTTCAAACATATTAATAATTTCATTTATTTGTTTGTGAGCAGACACAAAGTCCATAGTTTGAACACACACACTGTGCAGAAGGCAGGTCGATAAGAACAGACAAAACAGCACGTAGTACAAGGCATTGAAGCCGGCGGAATCACAGGGTTACAGACACTTTTTGCAACTTCATTGATGATTGAAGACAGAACCACAGGGTTACAGACACATTCTTAACACTAAAGTTAACTAACACGTAGCACTTTTTACAAAACTACTGCATAGTAGGGCGCCAATTCCTAAATTGGCCAAGTCTAAGTAAAATGCGAAAGCATTGTGGCATGACACACTATCGATCAAACGGATACAGCAAAATTCTATCACTCATTCACAGAATAAAATGCGATTATAGTGTTCAAAGAATAGGGACGAATAGGCTACAAACAATCTGACTGCATCTAAGCATGTAACCATATGTTGTTAGATTTTCTACCAAAGTTACGTGAGCCTGCAGTCGTCTAGCCGGCAGTAAATAAAACGGATCCGGCAAAATACCGCTAAAAATGCGGGCTGGATGTGACGGCTGACGTAACCCAGAGAGAA
>JGI24159J19872_10006681_pt1 | contig 15068 bp, 10 predicted proteins | sample Ectturendosymbi4_FD_19872 | JGI IMG/M metagenome (IMG submission 19872) | reverse complement strand
CCGGTCCACCGGTCATATCTGCCGGAACTGAAGCAGAATGGCTCTTTTGTCAAAATAGGTACCGACCCCTGGCTTGGTGGAAGGGTCTGCCCTGCCTGTCATCTGCGTCAGGCGCTCTTAGTTTCAGAAACGTGCCCAACGACGCCTTTGCCTGTGATGGCATTCGTTAAACGCGGTCAAGTTAGCAAAGAATTGGTAAGCTACCGTGTTTGTGAAAAGATGGTACCTCACAAATAGCTGAAATATCAGCTTGTTTTCTCCTGGCAATCATTGTAATGCACAGTGTATCTGGGTAAGGAAAAACTCACTCAACAACCTGTTGAGTAAAAAACTTGACATTTGTTGAAAATTTGCTAGAAACAAAGTTTTGCTTAAAAAGAAAATAATTTTGCAAATATTAACCCGAACGCCCTGACGCAGTCACCCTCCTATTTGCTGTTTTTCTTTCCTTGATGCAAACCGTTTGTCAGTTATAACTTACCAGGTCAAATAAATACGATTTTCGATATCTGACACAGAACGAGAAAATTTGATTTGTTTATTTCTTTAATATAGGTTCTGATGCCATTGGCATTTGCGAGGGTTTCATAATGGAAAACGCCGATTGTCACAAGCCTCCGTGTCCTACGCTTCGTGACAGTCGAAACTGCCATTACCTGTCTTGGACCAGATGGATGCCGTGTTCGACTACCTGCGGAGTTGGTGAGAGGAATTTTGAGTATCATTTCTTAAATCTGAATTAACATTTTCGCTGATTTCATCGATTTTTCTTCACTCAACCTATTGTCTCACATTGATTTGAACGTATTGAATGCAAAAAAATTGGCCAGAAAGGGTATGTGTGCTGGTGATTTTGAAAATGTGCTTTTAAGGAAATAAATGGTTATGTGCACTAGCTAGTGCTTGCACGCACAGGGAAATTGGAGAATGATAATGAACTGAAACAAAATGCCAATAAAGCTTGTGGCGCTTGCGCCTCGGATTGTCCATGTTTATCAGGTATTTAGTTTTGGGGAATCAGCCTCAAAATTTTTTGCAGATTAACATCCGTAAATACCCGACAGTTGAATGTCTAGTAACGACAAGAGTGTTTCTTGAACTCCCTACAAGCGATGTTAAGGTTTTTATGATCACAGGCGAATCTAAAAAGCGTAGCAGTGCACCCTGTGCGATATTGTCGCTACACTTGCAAATATTCTGTCACATCAAACCTGGAAATAGCCAAAATTCGAATTGAAATTCTGTAGTCCTATTTATAACGTTTTATCACTTTTACCAGGTGAAACATTACGGAAGAGGTTCTTAAACGAGTCATCAAGCAACGAGGATTGTGACCCCTTCGAAATGGAAGCGAACAAGTGCATGGTCTCCTGTGACGTCACAAACACCGTACAATGCATGTATGCAGATTGGAGTCCATGGATGCCTTGTTCCGAATCTTGTGGAGGAAATGGAACCACATTTAGGAAAAGGCTAGTTGAGTGACATTCGAAAAATACCTTTTGGTTAAATGCAACACGGATTTAACTTTACAGTAGTTTACAGGCGTCTTACCATTGCAACGGTTCCTGGTGCAGTGCAATCAGTGGCGTAACTTAAAGGGGGGCATGGATGCAAACCGCCACCTCGGCAAGCTAAATGTAAAACCGGACCCCACTTAACTTATATTTCCGTATTTAGTGTTCTTTTGGTTTTCAATAGATGGTTGTTTTTTCGTTTTTCAGAGTGCTTTTCATTTTGCAAAATACCTATATGATCCTCCTACAATTTGATTTCTGCTGTACTCGGTTTGATAATGAGGACTTTGGTCATGGCTGAATCACTGCAGTGGATGTGTCTTGTCGTCTGTCTCGAAATTTGAGAAATAGCTTCTGGCATCAGCGTTGCGGCAAATTCGGAACCATTTAGGCCGTTGTCAAATTTGCATGTGCCTACACCATCGAGAGATAAATGCTACCTTCTATCCACACTGTTAGTGAAGCATTGCCTGACGGATCACGCAAGCATGATTTTGAACGCTTTGCTTTGGCGGTCTTCATTTATGAGCCTCTGATACTGATATAACTACGAAATCGAACGACGTACAATACCGAAACCCTTGAAGTTTTAAGATACTGACCCTTCCAAAAACCTGTGTTAATTTAAGTCTTTTCAATAGTAGCTTTTGCCTACAACAAAGGTGGTACTGTATTTTCACAGGGCACTCAAGTTTGCACCAGATGAATTGACCTGCGAAGAAGTGCTGATGGAAACCAAACCCTGCAATTCATTGCCTTGCGCAATCGGTAATTTTTTGCATCATGTTAGATGTTATAGACAGATTGAGGTGCAGAGGGCATAAGTAGGAGACGATGGTACAGGTAGGGTCACAGCCTTCCCAACTATTTTGTTTTCGGAAAAAAATCATTTCAAACGTGGAATAATGTTTTGTGTTGTCAGTTTAACTCTTTTCTGGTGTTAATGGGTGAAAATTTCATTAGATATGTGTTTTACGACTCGGGGAAGTTAAATCGTAATTTTGAAAAATCTACTTTTGGGGCATGAAAACATTGTGCAGGCAAAACACTGAAGCATCCCGGAGTTTTTTGTCCCCCTATGCCTATGACGGAGGATACAGAGTTTGGTGCTAGAATCTATCTAAATTATAAAGTAAAGATTTTGCTGATGACAAACGAAACTCAGAAACTCCAAATTTAGTTACTGATTGAACAACGGGCAGTTTGGTTGCCAACTCGCGTAGTTTCTCAGATGTAGTAAACAACCAGTAAAATGACGCACTGGACACCATGCTATCTAAATCTTCGATTTGTTGTAAATGTTGAAGTCTTCACCCAAGATTTGAGGAAGAGTGAAATACTGCTTTACACAGGAACAGCTTGCTAGACTTGTTTTTCTCAAATTTCTATCCCAAGATGGTTATTCTCACCAGAGAATTTGTCGAAACCAAGGCATTGTTTATCACAGGTGACGGTGATTCTCAGCCAGGTACAGATACTTCGTGCGTCACTTCGTCATGGCAACCATGGAGTGAATGTTCAAACAGCTGCGGCAGAAAAGGTGTTACCTTGCGCCAACGTGTGCGACTGGACCCCTCGCCATCAAATGCCTGTTCAGAGTCAAATCTGGTTCAGAGACGAATATGTAGAACAGAAAATAGATGTCCCAGAGGAAGCTTCTCTCGAGGTATGCGAGGCTGGTGTTAGTTGCACCATTTCCTGAAAAAGCGTATTTACAGTTAATCACAATGTTAAGTAGCACAAAAACGCGTGTGTTTCTGGACGAACAAGCATGGATTCAAAAACTTTTACCTTTCCAAATTAATTCTAAAAGATTTAAAAATAAAATTTGAAAAAAACGTAAGAATTTAAATTAACATACAAATCCTGGCTCTACCAGATATGTGCAAGATGCTTAGCTTGTCGTCGCTAATAAGCGACGAATACTCTAGGGCAGTGCTTCTCAACTTATTCTGATCGCGTACTACCTGGTGATTTTTCACTGTCGCTGCGTCCCACCTGTTCCAGAAAATGTTGATTTGCTCAAATGTAGTCACCAAAACACCCACATGAATTAGCTAAAATCAATCTAATGCGAGGACTGCAACAGTCTCTTCCCCACAAGCTGGTATATGCAGGACAGAACCACGCTCACAGCGCATCAGAAATTATCTCCAAACGCAGCAAGACGATTCCAGCTCTTGGATTTTATGGCCAAGAACCCATACTCACACCTCCATATCGAGGGGTAAACCACTAGATGAGGAACAGCGTTTCGGGCCAGCGCCTATCCAACAGAAATGAGCGGACTGTGAAATTTTTCAGTCCGAGTACAGACTTGATCTGAAAACTTTGAGAATCGATCCAGTCCTGATCCAAAATTTTTTGAAAATCATCAGTGCGATCCAGTCCTAATCCGCTCATGTAAAACCATGTTTTTTAAGCAGTGCCTATTTTGCCCCATGAGGTAAATGCATTGCTGGAGTTATTTTGTCGTTAGGCAAACACTACTGGTTGAAAGCAAAATAGCTCCAGCAGTGCTTTTGCCTCATGAGACAAAATAAACACTGTTTTTTGGCATTTCCAAAATGCATCAAATCTGTAAAATCGGATCACAACTAGAAATTTTGATATGGTTAGAATAATCACATTTGAACAACAAAAATTTTCTCAGTCCGATATAGTCCTGATCCGCCAATTTCAAAAAAATTGCAGTCCGATCCAGTCCTGATCCGTGCTCATCTCTGTTATCCAGAAATTATAAGAGAACCTTCCTTGTGCTTTGTTTATCTGACACGTGACTTTGCGTATGGCCCGTAAGCTGCTCGCGTACCAGCTGAAAAAAACTCATGTACGACGTGTGGCAACGATTACCACAGTTCGAGAAGCACTACTTTAGCGCATCAACTTTCTACAAACTAGCGAAGTATTAAAAAGTTGTGTGTTCTTTTGAAATACACGACAGAAATGCAATCGATCAAAACGTGTGTCCCCAACATGAGTTCCAAATGTTTTTTATCTTTTTGATGAGCTGGGCCAAGAATGTGCGCGTCGAATCGCAAGCAAACAGGGCTTGGGATACTGATATGTTCAGCTCAATTCAATTTTAGCCTACCTAAACATATCTCAGAAAAGCCATGGATTTATTTCGGTTCTAAGACGATTGATACCGAAGTTTTTTTAATAGCTGCCAAAACGTGGGTTTGTGGAGCTTTACCGAAAAAACATGTGTGTTAATCTCTCGAAGGAACAACATTTACTTCAAACGCAGCAGCCGGCAGCCAGTTATTACTGTAGTTAACCAGTTATTAGTCTCGCCAATGACAAGCACGCGTACATTTATGCGCCTGTGCTTCTGATGCAGCGCGCGATTGTGAACTGGGAATATGGAGTTCGTGGAAACCGGCGTGCAGCAACAATCAGTGTCTCACAAAGTTCCAGGTTCGTCGCCGAAAAGTTCTTTTGAGACGAAAAGGCAACGGACAGCGCTGCGGACATAAAAAAGAAAGGCGTCGATGTCGGTGTGTTGGGCTGTGACCGGAGACGAACTTAGCCCTTGATTTAACACCATGCTTCTGCTGGAGTGATGGGTGCATATAATGTAAAGCAGACGGATGCTTGCCGATGGGTTGGCGGAAGGTAAAGACAAAGATATCTACGTAAGGAAACAAAAAACACTGCCGATCAGACGCAACAAGAAGCCAAACCATAAAAATATTTCTTTAAAAACCACTGCTGTTTTTGCAAATTTCTACGCGCTTTTCATTTAATATTACCAATTTGTGTGGAGTATTATACTGCGTTGCGTAGGTATTGCGTTGTTTTAAAAGACATCATGTTGTATGATCTTTCACTTCAGTTCCAGCTTTAAATATCGCGAGTCACTGCACTTGTTTCTGAACTGTACGTCTATGCGGCGTATTTCGAAAACGATGTGGCTCTGTGCAGGGTTGCGGAATCGGAGGTAAAATATCCGACTCCAACTCCGACTTTCCAAAATTTCCGACTCCGACTCCTAACATAAAGAGAATGAAGTTTTAATGTTAAAATCAATGGAAATCGTGGTACACAGTAAGAAAACTCTGTTTCAATAAAAGTTTCGAAAGAAATTGTACCATTTTAACAGGAATTCTCAGTTTGAGCGTGATGTAAAAATTATCCAATGGGACATCCCGAGTCGGAATCGGACAAAAAAATCCGATTCCGACTCTCAGTGTTGTTAAGAATCCGACTCCACCCAAAACCTCCGACTGCTTATGACTTCAACCCCGCAACCCTGGTTCTGGGCCTTGATAATACTTTGGCGACATGCACATCAGCGTTGCTGTAACTCAACTGACGTTTTCGTCTTTTCTTGAAATGCCAAGCTGACCGTTGAACACTCTGACATACCGCTTTTTTTGTTTTGTGCAAAGTAGGGTTGAGATCCCGGGATTTCAGGAACGTATCTATGAACGTCAAGACGGTGCCGTTTCGCATGAATTTATGGATTATTTGTATATTAGAGCGGCTTTGCAATACAAGCCAGCTGCCTTGGGCATAAACGGTGTTAGTGTCATAATGACCCCATTGCGTAACAATTCACTGAGATGTGGAGTAACTTACTGCATATGTTCAGATCAGTGTTGCCACTCCTAGTGATATTTCACGACATCTAATGATTTTGAAAGTCATTTCGAGATTTAGTTATTTTCGATAAGAATCTAATTATTTTTGATAAATATCTTAAAATATAATAATGTGCTGTGATCAACTATTGAATCAGAATTTTAGTGGAAGTGAATGAGGTATGGCTCGATGTGGTCACGTGGTTACCAGACTAGCAAAAAAGGCCAAACAACCTAGAAAACTTGAGTGAAGCACTCTGAGCTACCAAACCTACATCAGTTGAGGCTGACCAGCTTTCTCAGTTCTTGGTTATTTTGCGAATAAAATCAGGATCCGCCATGATGATAGCACTCTTGATACGCTTCTGTTTGTGCGTCAATGTTATAAGAAATTAACGCGGTTACTGCGGTTTATGTGTGGACTTTTAACAAGTTCGTCAATCCCGAAAAATGCCGGGATGGTTGAGTAGAAATCCCAAACCTGGTGCAAGGATATAACTATTCAGTTTTGTGCAGTTCACTAAGTTTACTTGTGTGGCCTGCACTGCAGCAGATTATTGTGCGAGTCTGGGCTTTACGCCAAATTTCTGCTTGGTTGTTCAAAGTATATAACAAAACGTGTTATTTTCATCTGTGTCGTTGGCCCAATTCTTAATTCCTTGTACAAACTAATGTGAACTTATGTGCTCATTTGGTATAGTCACGCCCTGCATACTCGCTTTCCTTTTGCATACACGTGAACCGCAATTGCAAAATTTAGTCTTGCGGAGTGTTTGAGCCGTTAATTTTGTCAGAAGTGATTGGTGTTGTTCATTCGGTACGCTGATATAATTGGATAAATCTGTGCAACAGAAGACTTGTTTTTTTGTCTCACTACGTTATGCTTCACCGTTTTTTCCGTTTCCTTTGTTTTATAATTCGGGCCAGTTAAGTCTAAGCCAATGGTTCCAACCTTTTCTCTTCCATTCCCCCCTTAAGTCAGGGGTCGGCAAACACCGGGTCGCGGCACGGTGCCGGTCCGTGAAGAAATTGTTACCGGGCTGTGTTCAGACCAGTTCAAATTTAGCCAAAAGTGACTGAAACGACTGACATCAAGGGACACACTGCGGGTGCCATTGACTACTATAACTCCTACAGTTCGGAGCATCTTATTGTGGCCAAGCAAGCCCAGATCTTTCACTGAATCAGTACCATGAATACTTACGAGTTGTAATAAATTTGCATGTGCCAAGCATTCATTTTTTTATTGAGGGCCGGTATGCAAAATAATGACACATGGATCATTGCATAGGGCTCCACGAGCAAAGCAAACATTTGCGGAAGGTTCCCCTGCAGCAAAAAGGTTGAAAAACACTGACGTAAGGGCTTGCGTGCCCCTGGAAATGTATTGACGTCCTATGGGGAGACGTGCCCTCTGCGTCGATGTCTTCTCTGTTGACAAGTTTAATATGGGCACGCACTAACAGATGACATTTTTTATGCTTATTCAGTATCTGCTAACACAAACGTTGTACGGTTAATTACTGACTACAACATAGTAACGATTTTATTCTTACAAATTTGCCTGATAGTTCTTCCGTACAATTGTCGGGACTGTACTTTTCGTTTAATGTATCCTTGATTTACTTGAAAGTTTCTTCAAACACAATTCTCGTGTGTGGACAAAACTTTTACTGGTTGTGGCGTTTGCGTTTTGTTTTATGAATTATGTTATGCAACAAGCAAGCAGTTAACGTGTTCGATGGGTGGCGAGTGTTGTTTTGTTGTTAACACTACCGTACCGAGGAGGCAAAGAGTAGCGATGCCCTGGGCACATCCCGTTTCATGAACGCCGAAAGATTGCAGAAATACAACGTTCGGTGAAACTAAAAATTCTTTTTTTGAACTGCTGATTTTAAACGGCACCGACGTTTCAGCTCGCTCTTCATCATGGTAAATGACAAGCGAACGCTCTAAATCCGTAAAAAGTACTAGTAGAAAGAATATTTTTCTAGAGTAATAAAAAACAAAAAATATCAGCGGTAAAATAAAAACACGAAAGAAGAAACAACGCGCGCTACACGAAAAAATCTAACAGACCTAACGTGGCGAAGGAATGGCCACAGTTATCCAGAACACAACATACTACAAACTATGCTGTATCGTTTTCATGTCTACGCCTCACTGAATATTCGTTTCTTCTGCAAGCACTCCATAGGGACTTCGTTCTTTTGTCCTTTGGCCTACACAAAGTACATTGATCTACCATTGAAATCAATGATTTCAACGTGGGCAGAAATGAAACATCAATATTCTACTTCCGTTTACCAAATAGGTAGAAGGGGAACTCGAACAGGTAGCCACGGTAGCTGTATAGGCGTAGAAAGTGGGGTGCACCGAAGGTGTTGCCCCTACCTTCTCATATTACGTCACAACTGGATCCTGCAGTGCTGGGCAAGTTGAGTCTGCGATGTGCAATGTTCCCTCTGAGGTGCAATGTTCCCTCTGAGGTGCAATGTTCCCTCTGAGGTGCAATGTTCCCTCTGAGGTGCAATGTTCCCTCTGAGGTGCAATGTTCCCTCCCGCAATTGCGAAGTACCACCAGGCCATTTGCGCAGTGAAATCTTATTCTTGCCCACTTGCAACATTCCAAATTTAATATCCTATATATATTGCATGGCCCTTGAAACGCTTTACTGGTCGTGTGTCCACCTGATTGCGCAATTGCATGAGCACCAAAACAATGTTCAGTGTAAAATTTTCTTAGAGGAAACACTGATCGCTTGGTAGGAAAATTCCGCATTTGAAGTTAAGCACCAGCTAGTGTTTGCTGGTTGTTTGTGAACATACCAGATGTAGCAGCTTTCAATGCAACTGAAGAATTTGTTGTCTTTCTGTAGCCATATCCTACCAGTTGAGGGGACAGCCTATATAGGTGTAGGAGCGTGGACCGGTCTACCAAATAAGTCACCTGATGCAGTGAGGTTGTCGTGTCGTAGCAACCTCACAAAGAGAAGCAGTATAAAGGCTCTATAACAGTGGTTCTTAACCTGGGGTAAATTTATTTCATCTTCCAAGGGGGTAAATTCACTGAACCACAAATTGCAGCCAACGTGAACTTTTATATATCATTCTACACTGTAAGAGTTTATTAATTTCGTATTTTCAATAAATGAGCACCATTGAGTGTATTGGGGGTAAATCTGGTAACCTTGTTTAGTAAAAGGGTAAGATATGCAAAAAAGGTTAAGAACCACTGCTCTACAACAAAGGGAAGTAAAGGCTTTCACCACTTATCCGTTAATAGCTCTCCAGAAGCAGCCTAGCTTGGGTTGCCTTCCTCGATTACAGTCAGATATAGAACAAGCTAATTGACACTCGAGAACGTATAGCCAAAGCGGTTCAACATAGAAAACCATCGGACAACAGCGTTGAGCGTTTGCAGGAGCAACTGTGGACAGCGAGTCGTCACCGTGATGTCATTACCAAGGTTACCATGCCAACTGTCAGGCTTTTCACGAACAAGTACATTGCGTCGATTGCGAATTGCAAACAAAACATGCCTTAGATCACTCGCTAGAAACGCACAAAATTCCAGGGCGTATAGCATTCAATTAGGTGTGGCGGAACAAATTTCATAGTGGAAGTCCTGCGTCCGATCTAGACGTACTGGTATTGATCATACTGGTGCATTGATTGTGCGACGTCATCGATGATCATTCAACCTTAGAATACCCTGTTTGCACAATTTGTAAAAGGACTGAAATGCGAAAGCGCATCTACACTCGCTGTGATTTTATTGCAGATACTTTTAATTCTGTCTGCATCAATAGCTCTAAAAATACACGGTTCTCTGTGAAGCAAGCCTGCGTAAAAAAATCTTAAGTCGCGTAAACAAGATTGGTACTAATTTTCAAGTAATGCCGGAAATTTATAAACCAAAAAACTTTCAAAAACGTCCTTGTCACATCTGTTCGTAGGACTTTGGATCCTTAAACTCTGGCCACCAACTTTGTGCGAGTAATATATATTTGGAACTATGAAAAATTTAGCTTGTACTGCGCACACGACCATTCCGAGCTTCTTTACTGAAAACAGTAGGTTCATAAATTTGTCACAGAGATTTTTTGTATCATAACCAGGGGTGTAGGGAGGCCCGTCGCCAGGATTACACAGCCAGGGGGGCAGAAATGGCAAGGGGCTGTCACATTTTTTAAATACAATATTGGATGTATGCAGCAAGCGGAGGGCCAAACATGAAATGGGAGGCACATATTTTAAATAATTTAAAAGGGGGTGCCGGGCACCACTGACTTCCCCGTTGGCGACGGCCCTGGGTGTAAGGGGGAACGCGTGGGAATGTCGTTATCACACTTTTGGGAGCCGTTCCCACACTTTTTTCTTAATGACCTGACTTCAAGTTTTTTATTTTTACTCACATTGCCTGTTTGTAGCTCTAGATGTCGCATAAATTGCAAAGTATCTCTTGCGTAGGCTATAGTATCCTACAAAAACTCTGAATGTTTTCGGTTGTAGTGTAATGAAAGCAAATACTTCATTAAATACTGATTTAAAAATGAGTTTGAAGCGTTGTTGAAAATGGCTAGGTTTTTGGGCTTCCACGCTCCCTTTTTCGGGTAAGCGACTTTTTCGGTCAGGCCGATTCGGTCTGAGCCGTTTCGGTCTGAGCCTTTTCGGTCACGGAATTTTTCGGTCTTGGTCGTTCCGGTCTCGAGACACTTCGGTCAGGCTATGAAATCTTGCAAAAATCTTATATGTTCACTTTTTAATGCAAACGTGCTTACGTGCTTAAATCAACGAAAGGTTTTATTAAAAAAACTACAAACATGATCCAAGATCCAACAGTTAATCAGCATGAACATATGACTTTCGTTACCATCAGCAAGCAAAGTAAAAATCATTATCGACATTTTCAATTAAATACAAATGCTTCAAACTCATAATTACAATTCAGATTTGATCGCAATCATGACTCCTCAAAAGGGAGTTTGTATAACACCAGCTAGCGTGGCATTTCGCCTGCCTATAATCATTTAAATAAACAAATGCAATCAGCTGTTTATGTACAGAAATGTCGTGACCGAAATGTCCCCAGACCAAAACCGCTCAGACCGAATCGGCCAGACCGCAAAGTCCTGTTCCGCCCCTTTTCAACACGACACCCCTGATCATAACATCAGTGAATGACGCAGCGATGCGTCTATAACGACACAAGGTTGAGATGAAAATAAGCTTGCCTTGCTGAAAAGGTCAAGGACTCAGCAAAATTTTCAAGATTGTGAAAAATTAAAACTGAAGCAACCTAGTGAGAATTTCTGTGGATATCTCACCCCTCTTTGAAAAATAGGTGGGACCCGCATCTCCTGGACACCTCTTTGTTCCGTCGTCCACACATTCGCTGCATTTGCAATGCATAGTAGGAATTAAGAACGTGGTTGTGCTTCGAAAGACAGCAGCGAGTGCAGGAAACTCTGCTCCCCAAATGGGGTCGAACCCAAGTCTGAGAAGCCCTGGTTTACTGTGGGCACATGTGGGCGGCGGCGAAGGCGTCTTTAACCCCGGCACAACGTTCTATGCGGGTTTTTTATTTCCAAGCGAGATTAGTAACAAATTTCTGCGAACCACCAAACATACATTTGATCTGAAGAAGCCGACTAATCAGATGTTTTCGGTGAATCCATGCCAATAGATTAAAATTGAATCACAAAATATACGCGCTACAAACATACCTTTTAATCAATGTTGCATAGCTTACAAAAGAACAAATGAACAAATTTACAAAAAAGTGGGTTTCTACAAGAGAATTAGTACAAATAGCACATGGAGGCCAACGCCCTTTATTGGTTTGTCTCTGGGTCGTAAAATAATTTGACGTCACGCAGCAGGAAATTTCTGAAGTTGAATAGCATCATTGCTGTGTCTATACTCACAGCACGCTAATTATTGCACGCAGAACCTGAGCGCCGTGGGGTACGGATGCGACGCCCCCTAAAATAAAGTTGTTAAGCCCTTTCACATGTGACACCAATTTTTATTGAGCACCTCATTGGAATTTTGGGGTGTTTCATCCGCGGTCCTGCAGAGGCTAGACATTCGACATACACACGGTATAATGTAATTCACATTACTGGTTTCGTGGAAATCCTATGGGATGGGGCAGTCACAAGCTACCGTGGGATAGAACAGAAAAAGTGTTCCATGGACAAGCCTGCGAATTTTACTGCTGCACACTTTGTCGCAAAGTGTCACGTGCGAACGTGTTCGCAAAAATCCCATGTCTATCGCTTGTATCTCAGATAGCACTCTTTCGCATATTACCCAAGATTCATGACCACAGGTGAAGACCGGAAAAAAGAACGATTTAAAACGGACAGCTTTGGGGTGTTTGAAAGCTCCAATTTTGTGAATACAGACCAGTAAAGCTCACACAAAACTGCATTTGCTCACATTTCCGTGTATCAATCTCCGTGTTCCACCTTCCGTCTCTCGTGTATACCACCCCAAGATTCTTGAACTTCTCCACCTGCTGCAGCAGGCTCGTAACCAGCTTGGGGCACCAGGAGGGACGAAGTGATTTCCGAGAGGGGCCGAAATTTTTTGAACTATGTCCAATATTTTTAAACTGTGTCCAACACATTTTTCCAGGGGGGCGAAAATTTTTCTAGGGGGGATTCGCCCCCCCTGGTTACGGGCCTTTGCTGCAGTATATTGCTGCTTACATGCAGCGTGTAACCCCTTGGGTTTCTGGAGAGGCATAACACATCGACCTCTTTTGTGCTAATTGCCATTCCTGCTTGTTCATAGGCAGCTGAAAAACCGATGAAGTGCATGTTGAAAATCCTGATCATAGGATGCAAGCAGTAACAAATCGTCCGAAAAAGCAAACGTTTGATCATGCAGCTTAATTCCAACAGAGACACCCTCGTTGACACGGCTGTGACTGTCTATCCCAGTGGTTCTCAAACTTTTCTGCACGTTGATCCCCAATTAAAGTATACAATTTTCTCTAGACCCCGTGGCCTAGCAACTGCCGAACTACGACACAAGCACTACAATATTGTTTATGACGTAACAAACAGAACAATTTTTATGATGTCATCACAATGGATGATTTAATGAAAAATTATTCGAATCGAATGTACTACTGTAGCTGAGATTTGATCAGTCCTCTTCATTTTGTCTGATTTGTTGATAAAAACACGCCGTTTGCATTCCTTGCCCGATTAACAATAATTTTGAATTGGAAGCTTCATTGCTCCAGTAGACCCCAGCAGTTATTAATTTACCCCCTGGCCATTCAGTGACCCCCATTCCACCCCGTGACTATTTATCGACCCCTTGGGTGGTCCAATTGACCCCATGGGGTCGATATCGACCGCTTTGAGAACCACTGGTCTATCCCATTCATGTAGCCTATGAACAAGAGTGGTGACAGCACACACCCTTGTCAGGGTCCAGCACCCATAGTGTGTGATGTTGAGTTAACTCCGCCAGGGGCATAACCCCCTCAAGGAGGGGACAATTCCACGAGCGCCGAATCACTATGAGGGCGTCGAATCATTGGGGGCGCCAAAAAGTCTTAACAGTGTCACAAGTACTTTCTTCAATACAGTGCATTTCCTTCCGGAAGACCTCAGGTTAGAACATGGGAGCGACAAACTTGCTTCTTGCCCCGGGCGCCATCTACCCTCGTTACGCCCCTGAACTCCACCGACACGGACACAAATTTCTGAGTAGGAATACAATGACTTGACGGCCAGTAACAGGTGGCCATCAACACCGTACTCCGGCAAAAACTCCCCAAACCTTTTCTCGACGTTGACAGAGCATGTGTAGACATCTTTGGCATATTCGCAAGATTTTCGAAAATTTGCTGGTGAGTGAAAATTTTGTCCGTGGTGCCTCAGACAGGATGAAAACCGCACTGGGTATACTCCAGCTTTGGTTCAATTATTTCGCGGCTTCGTTTTTCAAGGCACTTCTCATACACTTTGCCAGGGATTTTAAGTAGAGAGATGCCACAGTAGATATTGCATTCTTTCCTGTCTCACTTCTGTGTTTGGAGGGTTTGCCAATCTTTAGGTGACGTTCCAGAACACCAAACCACTTGACACACATGAGTCAGCCAAAGAACTCCTCCGTTCTTTGAGAAATTTCAGATCGAATTTTTTAGAAGGCTTTACATTCTTAACGGGACAGGGTGGACGATATTTTTGTTCCTTCTATCTATATCGCCCGCGAAACCTAGGTCGTACCAATAAATTAATTATCTGGTTTGGATAAGTATGTGTAAATACTACAGCATCCAACATTACGTTTTTCAGGGCAACATCTCTCTTTTCGTGATGTTCCTTGGAATCATTTCCTCTTGGCGCTATGTTGAAAGAAGGACCTTTTGCACAATGTGCGACTATAGTTCTTCCCTGCCTCAGCTTCAGATGGATTTGCCAGCGTTGTGAAAGGTTCATATGCAGGTAAGAATTAAACAAAGTGAAACCAATCTTCAATGAAAACGAGATGATTTGTTTTTGTTTCTATCGCCTGGTTATGCTAAATCAAATAAAGCCTCATTCCTTTCAAAGTGAAATAAATAGAGGAATGAAAACGGTAAACCTGTAAAAAAACGTGGCATTTGAAAACAATCGTACCGCGTAATGAGCTGTCTTCATCAAAAACAGTTGACACGCAAAATTCCCTTTGTGTAAGCCAGTGGTTCCGAAACTTTTTCTGGTCGCGTACCATTTGTGGGTGCCGTATTTTCAACACGTACCACCTTGTTCCAGGAAAAGTCAATGTGTCAAATATCATTCGATCAAAGGTTTGGAAAACCATAATTGACACAAATGCAACATGAAGAAATGGCTGTGAGAAAGTATTGTGGTCATTTTTAGAAATTAAGGAGGGAAGAAGGCTACACAAAAATTCAGGAATTTATTAACAAAACCCGACATGTAAAAATTATAGC
>JGI24159J19872_10006679_pt1 | contig 15068 bp, 11 predicted proteins | sample Ectturendosymbi4_FD_19872 | JGI IMG/M metagenome (IMG submission 19872) | reverse complement strand
TCACCTATCACGTCCTGCAACAGAAAAGACATTCGTTAAAAAATGGGTTTTTTATCGAACAAAATATGGGTACGCATCTTTTTGGGTCACCCTGTATAACGATTCTGTTATGTTTCAGAAACTGTACTCAACGATCAATTGCTTTTGATATTTGCTGCTTAAATTTTAACAAGTGTTTGCACTGATCAACTTCCATTCTGTAGCAATTGCTGTGGGCAATATGAGGCTGCAGCTCTGTTGATGTTCGGAATTCTTAAGATGTCAGATAAGGCACAAGTGCATTGGACACAAATTGATGAATTCTGTGAGTGCTCATCTTCCATAGCTTTCAGTTGAGGCTGACACCACAACACTGATTGTGCATTACCTACACTCTTAAACCTTTATAACATACATAAAGTACTGCAATTGAAAGAATACTACATCTTGAAGAAACTATGTTCATGTACTGATTTAATGTCAAGATGAATGTTCACCAATGTAATACCAAAGTAACTACAAAATTATGCTTTTCTAAAAATTCACACTCAGTTCTGAGCATGTTTTGCTTTACTACAATTTAGTATTGATGAGAAATGCCTGAAGAATTAAATGAGTAATTATATTACAGCTCAGTTAATAACAGGGTTGCGGAGCCGGATGTAAAATGTCTTACTCCAACCTTTCAAAAATTTGACTCCTTAGCATAACATGAATGAAGTTTAGCTGTCAAAAATTTTTTAGCAACAAGCAATCAATGGAAATCATGGTGCACAGCAAGAATTAACTGTTTCAATAAAAGTTTCAAAAGAAATTGTTGAACATCATTTGGTGACACCATGCATCTGGTGGGACATACTTTCATCAACGGAACTCACTCCATTATGGTCCGAGGTCATTGTCTTATTTCTTCAGGATTTATATGTATAAACATTGTTTTCTGCCCTTGCTACTTGTTTTTGTAATGAAATATACTAAATGCATTGTTCTCTGCCTCACAACCCTTGTTGTTCACTTCTTCAACTTACGTGCTTGTTTCACCTACTTATCTGTACATGCCTCTTCACCTATTGCTTGCCCACCATCATCTGTGATACGTTGATGTCTACTGTGTATGTACTACTAACTTGGATGTTACTTTTGGTACAGTATAAAGAACAGATGTATGTCAGTGTGGATATCATTAACAGATGTGTGATGACATAAACTAGAGTGGAAAAATACTTATGCAATAAATAAAGGTAAAGATGCAATGCAAAAAATTATGTGTGATTGCAATTTAATATATTCTTCCCCAAAATAAGTAATGTTAAAGATTTGCGATGTTTTCATTTTTTATATTTTTCACAACTGTTCAAACTTAAATTTCTGTCCTACTGGAGCTTCTTGTCAAGAAATTAAAGAATCTAATAATCTTGATGTGAGAGTGATGATGGCAGAAATAAGGCCTAGGGTAGCAACAATAATACTTTTACTATCGTTATGATGCCATTATTCCACGTAAAATACCAGTTCTCACAACTCTGGTTAGGTCATTTTATATCCGCAACCAAGATCTACCACTAACGGATATCCATCTTTTGCAGGGCACCTTTCTTTTGGTTTCACTGCATTTGTGTTGATGCCGCTTTGTATTTTGAATTTATTTTCCTTGCTCCAACAGCTATGTTAGTATTCTCTTGAACTTGTGCTTTAATATACGAACACTACAGATGAAATCCATCAAATGCATAAGTCAGTGGTTCCCAAACTGTGGTACGCGAAGGCCTTCAAAGTGGTATGCGAGACCCTTCTGTTCTTCTACACAAAAAGAATAGATTCTGTTTTCACTTATTGGGTCCTGTTAATAAATTCCTGCATTTTTGTGGACTTCCCTAGTTTCAAAAATTGGCCATTATAATTTCTCACAGCTATGTTGTCCATGCCGCATTTGTGTCAAGTCTGGTTTGCCAAACTTTTGATCGAGTGATATTGGGATATTGGGCAGATTGAGTTATCCTGGAACAAGGTGTTTTCAAGGTGGTACACGATGAAAAGACAGGGCCCACAAATGGTTCGCGATCAGAAAAAGTTTGGGAACCGCTGCATTAAGTTGATGATTATAATCACATGCTGAAAACCACCACTAAGTCCATACATATGAACAAAAGAGTAGGAACACTTGAGAGCAAACACTGAGTTGTATGACCTGTCTCATCAGATTGTTGCCTTCTTCAACCTGTGTGTATGCTCATGGGTGGCGGAACCTTTTTCAAAGTGGGGGGGCACAAGTGCACGTCTAAAAAACTATAGAAAATTTTTTAGGTTTATATAGAATTGGCATCTGTGACATCACAAGCATTGAAATATGACATCATTACTTGTACATCATATGAAGGTCTAAATTACACTATTGTAGACAAAATTACAATACTCTGAAAATGTATCAGTGAACCACCTGAAATTCAAATATGGGTGGTTGCAGGGGCGGCCCAGGTCAACAGCATCACTCGGGCTCATCATACGATTTATTCTGACTGAATGAAATCGTTCGACGCCTACGTCACTGAAATTTCCATTTGCTCTCATTTTGGCTGACATTATTGCTGCTCAGTGACATTAGTTATGTGACAATAAATGAGAATTTCTCATGATAACTTCTCCATTGTTGAGTAACGTACGTTACAGAGCAATGATAATGTCTGGGTCCTATGCTCACTATGCTCATTCATATTAGCCCAAGTTAATGGACAATTTATCGTTCGTTTGAAATTATTCTTGAAATGGGAACCGTCCATTGGATTGGACTTCAAATCCATTGTTCTACGCAAATTCATTGTTTCAAAAAACATTCAGTCCACTATGTATTATATTTCAAAAATACTTAATTGCATAGAGCAGCTCGGGCTCTAATGGATGAGCCTGAGGTCAGGAACGGATCCAGTGGGGGGCGATTAGGGCGATCGCCACCCCCTAAAACCAATGAAAGTAACTTTATTCACCATGATTTTGTAAAATTCGGAAAACAACACTCGCGATATAAGGCCTTTTGTTGTCCATTGTTTTGTCACATGGGTGTTGTGAAGTATACTTCATCTCTCTTACAGAAGCGAAGCCGTTATGAGACTTGACTAACAAATATTACTGAAATCACCCCCTAACCTTGCGGGAAAGCTCCCATGTGCTGCTTTAAAAATCAGGAATATTAATTGGCTACTTCAAAACTTTGGAAATTTATTTCGCTGTCCATCTCATGATAAATGCGTTGTAAAGCATTTGAAATCTTGATTGGAACAGTTGCATGTATCTGTGCGCCAATGTGTACCCCCATCAGACTCATTGTTTTACTTCTTGCTCCTTTTAACGGTTAGCTGTTTACCTCAAAGTTTTGACGTAAGAATGCCTTCATTTCTCTAACATTACTGGATCCCTGTATTATGGTGAGTGTATGACGCTACAGTTGGGGTGACGTTAAATTTTTTTTTCTCTTATCTATGTGATCATTTGCAAACATCTATTCTGTAATGAGTTAGGGCTAACCATTTTTTGTGCTCATGCATTGTTTACTCTGCCTACGATATGGACCATGTGTCTGCAATAAATCATAATTATTTTTATTTAAAATCACACCTTTTCCACATCTTAAACAGAAGTAACGTAACTGAATACTCATTCTACAACTGCATTAGATACCGGAATGCAAAGACAAGACAAAGCATATGTAGCAACCAGCAAGTTGTTTGAATAGATGCCAATTGTGTTGCCAATGCAAAAATAAAATATAGCTGATTAGTGTTGCCAATGCAAAAAAACACAATATGCTTTGTCTTGGGTAAGGTAATTACCCATAGGTTAACCCATGATGTAGAAGGTGGCCACCAAACTAGTAAATTTTCATTTTGAAGAGTTTTTTTTAATATGACTTTTTTGTGCTGTGTTTTTCTAGTACAGCAACAGTTGCTATGATTGAAATTGATGCGTCAAATATTTCATTTTGCATATAAGACTCAGCAAAATTTTACTATTTAGAATGGCGTTAAAATGCTTGAAATTACACCAATTTTTAATGGTATGGCTAGGGGTGTAACGAGGTTGGATGGTGCCCAGGGCAAGAAGCAAATCGTATTTAAGATCTTTATAGGAAGTAAATGTATTATATTGAAGAAAGTACTTGTGACATTGTTGAGACTTTTTGGAGCACCCCTTGTGATTCAGCGATCCCCTCAGTGATTCGAAGCCCTGGGAATTGTGCCCCTTTGCCTCCCGTCATTATGCCTCTGGTGTGGCACGAACTTTTTCCTACCCACAAGCATGGGTGTCCGAAGAGAGGCAGGAAAGTGAAAATTTCAGCAAAAAGGCTGTTGTCTTAGTTATGAGTGGTAAAAACCAAGTTTCACCACTTTTGCCCCCCTTAGGAAAACATTTAAAATCCACTAGTGGCCTCAGCTAGAAAAAATCCTTCCGACGCCCACTGCACACAAGCATGTAAAATTACACCATTTTTATAAAAAATTGTGTTGTATTTCACTATTTGGTAACACTATTCAACACCATCAATGCGGTTAGCAAGCCAAAGCAGGATAACAGATTGTGCACGGTGTATTCTGCCTAACAATTATAAAATCCTGCCAAATTACAAATAATATATTACAGATAATATTGTTAAAATACTGCCAAATTCTACAGAATTTTTTCATTAAACAATTTACTTCAACAGTGGACCTGATAGTAATTGTGTCAGTTAAACTTGTATAGGCAAAATGCGACATTCAAAAATGGAGGGCCAAGCCCCCCAGAAATAAAAGTGGGAGGGCCATGGCCCCCCGGTTTCGCCTCCTATGTCCGTGTATGCTTCACCTGCTGATCTGTACACACTCTTTACCCACTATTGCTTGCCCACCATCATCTGGGTTATGTTAATTATTTTTATGTATATGATTTAACCCAAGATTAATGTTTCTGTCATATTTTATTCAACTGAAATGCCATGGAATCATTTCGTTTTGTTTTTGCCATCCAATGGTGCCCCTCCATTTGATATTTTTGATTTTGGAGTATATTGCTTGCCTTTACATTTTTGTTTGCATCTGTGATGTTTTGCATAATCAATGTCTTGATTTTTGTTTGTTGTTTTCATTGTCTTGTTGGTTGTTCTTAACATCAGATTATTGCGTTGTTGTTTCATATAAGCTATATGCCTTTAGTACAAATAACTAGAAAAATAAAATGAAGGAAGTGGCTACAGAACCACCCATGATCTTCTTGTTTAAAACTTATTAGACGCACCACCTCGCATGATGTGGTTCAAATAAAGTGGTCAGTTTGTCACCCAAGCAGCATCTTTCTGGTAGTGTAGCAGATGCATTTCAGGTTTGATGTGCCAATGGTTTTTGGTTCGCCTCTCACTTGACAACTTACGTTTTTGTAATAGTAACTGCTTGCATGTTTCAATTCATGGGACCAGTTTTTCTTTACTTTTTTTCAAAACTTTCCAAACTTTCGGCTTAGGGGTTAGGTTTAGTGGTGGTTAGTATTAATTAAGGTTAGGGTTGGGTTCTATGTTTCCAACAAGCCTACTGCATCCTCTTCATGCTTTACTGTCATGTTACAGGAGGTGGTCGAATAAGGTTTCATATTGAAAGATCTACATGCAGTTCTGTAGCCACTGCCTAAAATGAAAATTAAAGCAATACAGACAAAGTCACAACATTGATTCAAACACACTTACTGCATGTGAGCTTGAAATTCTGACACTTTTCTCATCATGAATGGATTTATTTATTGGTAGTGACTATTCATCTGCCTTGCATATGACGCAGTTCGAATAAAACGGTTAGTTTGTCACTTAAGCAGCACCAATGTCATAGCATAGTGGATGTGTTGATGTCTGCTAGATGCTCAAGGTATTCAGTTCAGCTCTCACCTTGGCAACTTTCGTTTTGGTAGTAATGGTTGCACATTTCAATTCATAAGACCACATTTTCTTTTCTTTTTTCAAAAGTTTCCAAACTTTCGGTTTAGGGGTTAATGTTAGCTTAGCATTAGCTCAGCGTTACCTTAGTGCTAGGTTATTAGTGTTAGAGCTACAGTCAGGGCAAGGTTTTTTAAAAGTGTTTTAGGGACCCGATCATACAGGTCCCTAGAATCAGAGAAAATCGGGTCCCTACGCTACAGGTCCGTTCCAGGTACCTAATATTTTTTTCATTTTTTTCCCTAATATTTTCCTTAAAAAAAAATGGGTTAGGGTTAGGTTTTAAGCTTACCTTATACGTTTAATATGCTTTTACCAAGCCTACTGCACTCTCCTTGTGTATTACTGTAACCCAGTTTGGAACAGGGTTGCTACTCTGTTATGAAGAAAACCTCAGATTTGCCTTGAAAAAACCCCAGACATACAAAATGTTTGAAAAAGTCAAAACCAAACTTGAAATGTATGCTACTGGTACTTCTAGCGCATAAAAATTAAGGTAATACACATTATTTGCATCTAATTTTCAACAAATTGTTCAAGTTTATTTTTAAACAAACATACTGACAATTTACCAGTAGGCTAGCACCAGGGTTGATAAAAATCATGATTTTTTTAAAAAATCAAAAAAATCGAATAATTTTGATTTAAATCAGATTTTTTTTTATGATTTTTTTATGTACACTGTATAGAGCAGTGGTTCTTAACCTTATTTCCTTCATTACCCATTTTTGTTCGGACCAAATTTCAATTTCCCAAAATCTAACTATGACTGTCACTATGCCAAACTAAGCCATTGATTAACCTCAATCATCTATCATGTGCATGCAAATCCCACAAAAAGATTGACATGATGAACATAACGCATAACTTTCAAATACTTTCAAATTTAACGTAGGCATTGGCAATTGAATGTAGAGCTGCAAAATTAATATACGTTAAGGTGATCTTTAGAAGTTTGAAGCTGCAACTATCCACAGGGCAAACATCCAACTTTGTTCAGGATGGCTCCAAAATGTGAGCAGAAATTGGCCTATGCTAGCGGTGGCTACGCGAGAAATTTGCACAATGCAAATAAATATTCTACTTCTACTGTACTGCTATGCTGTACATTACCTTACGGTACAGTACTACAGGCTACTTTCAACCAGAGGTGGGACCGGATCCGGTTTACCCGTGTTGACTCCGGCAGGATTCTGCGTTTTTCCTTCGGATCCGGTCCCCGAGTCAAAAATTTGTGAAAAAACGGACCCGGACGGAGTCATTTTTCCAATTCGGCAGTAGCAGGAGTCTGTGCGCTCATTTCTTAGGTAAAAACATGGGTAAATTACGGTTAGATCGATGATTGTAGTCGGAGTCTGAACAGGAGTCGGATTCTCAAATTTGAAGAATAGCCACACCCAGATTCAAAAATTTTGGAACAAGAGCGGAGTCGGAGTCTGAAAAAGTGACTCCGGCCACCTCTGCTTTCAACATGTCAAATCCCATCACTATAGGTCATTTCGGCGCACTCTGCTTCCTTATAGTCTGTTTTGTTGAACATTGCTCTTTTAATGCGTCTTCAGTCTTGTGCTTTTGCCCGCATCATTATCCCAACATTCTGATGGTTACGGCATGGATTCCTAAATTCACAAAATGCAGTGTTAATTGCACACTTGTATTTTGCATAGGCATTAACTTCTGAAAATATCAATGGTGGTGAAATGCTCGGTACTCCCACCGAATGTCACACATTTCTGATCGTTTGTTGTGTGGGCACTGCTGTGGCTTTGTTATTATTGCTAAATGATGGGTGCAAGCTTGAATCGTTGCAAAGGGATGGAGGACCAGGTTGGAGATTTCCTCAAACAGCTGGCTGCAAAGCTAGAACTTGTTCTGCTGATTATGATAAGTGGAGGCAAATTCCGTCCATTGGAGTTTTCCACCAATGTTGACACCAATTGAAAAACTTTGAGAAGCAAACGAAAGGCTTACGGAATGTTGCATTAAACCTTTGGCATGTAAAAGCTGGACATTGTTACTTTCGTTTATTTATGCCCTAACGGCAGTGCAAACTTTTTATTTCTATATAAACCAATCCATTTGATTTCCCTTGTTGATTTCACTTTAAACTGCCACCGAAACTGAGTCCTGAGTAATCGATAGAACTTTTTTCTCGGCTTTTCCACTGCCCATTACGGCCTGTTGAAGCCACATGATCGTCTGAGGCAAGACCGCGCGTAAGGCGTAGACTATCGTTGTCAATCAGAGTGCTGCATAGCCGTTCACGATTGGAGTCAGCAGTTTTGTAATCGGTCTAGTGAGTTAAGAAGTCGTTCTATGGCTTTATTAATTAAATTTAGCTAAATTTAGCTTTTGTTCTTAGCAACAGTACGTAGTTTTTCTAATTTTGTTTCATTGTCAACTTTCGCATAGGACTGAAGACGTGTCGAACACGAAACTAGTTTCCTTGTGCAAATAAATTGCGACTGAATCGCTTGATGTGTGGTACTGCTGTAGCTTTGCTATTATTGCTAAATGATGGGTGCAAGCTTGAATCGTTGTGAAGGGATGGAGGACCAGTTGGAGATTTCCTCAAACAGCTGACTGCAAAGTTAGAACTTGTTTTGTTGACATTTCTGATATATGAAGTATTCATGAACAGAATTAACTAAGTAACTGCAGCTGTTGTGTGGTAGTAAAGTAGCTGTGATTTCATACTGTTCAGGTTTTCATATTTTCCGTTTGTTTCAAGCAATTAATTTCATATTTGCATCTTGCCACATTTTAATGTTTCAATTTAATGCTGTGATGTGAAGTTTTCATGAACAGCAGCAACTGTAGGCTATTATTTGTTGTACTGCATAATTCACTAATGTTAATGCAGTCCAGTGAAACACTGCCATTTTTATAAAATATTCTTGTTGAGGTTATAAGTAGTTTGTCATTGTAAATGTGCATTTGTACACTTTCCTTGGTAGTTGATTATATAGGTTGCAGTGTTTGCCTATTCAGTCCCATATTGCTATTTTTTAGCATACTGTGTTCAGTGCAAATTTAACAGTTTAAACTGCAGTGGATTTTTGGTTTTCATAATGTGACTTGAGACGAAAAAAGCTGTAAACGTTTAAGTAAGTTGTAGTAATTTAAGTACAATACACTGCAGTGAAGCTTGCCTACTGTGTAAGGCTAAGCTGTATGCTATGTACTAAATTGCCTCCTTTCCCTCTCCTCACTTGAGACTTGACCAATTTGCAGCAATATTAAGTACTTTAGATCGTCATCTGATATTTCACTCCTTTTCCACATTGATTGCGATTGTAACACAAACGCATACATCTATGCTAAAAAAGAACAGATCTTAGTTATTACCTATTAGGATGATCGTGTTGCGATCGGAAAGCCCGAGCGGCATCGTATTGGAAGAATAAATTTACAACGTATATAAAAACCTGAAAATGAAGATGCTGAACAACACCTTCCACACGTGGTGGCATGAACAGCATTTTTTGGGGATTTTATTGTAATTGGATAACACTTTTCAACACAATAAATATTGCCATTGTTCATATGTGGCTGTGCAGAATATTGATTGCTAGTTGAGGGCGTACAGCTTTGAACTCCGGTAATTGGTAATTAGGCCTGCAGACACCTTGATTTGTTTAAGAGTGGTAGGTTTTAGTCTTAACATTAAGACTTGCTGTTTATACGGTATTTGGGAAAAACAAGACCAAATTTGGGCAAAAATTATTTGCATCCCCAAACATATGCACTCCCGTACACCTATGCCAATGCCTTCTTCCCCTAATTGAAATTTGTTTTTTAGTTTGCAGGCTATGCATAGAGAAACATCGAAATTTAAACAATCAGTCCTAACCCTTGTTTCACTAGTTACTTCAATTGACGTTACACACAATAAAATTATATATATAACCCCGACAATGATCTTATATGAGGATGTGAAACCAGTGATTACTACACAATGAAGCCGACTGAACACGTTCGGCTTCATCCGATATGCGTACTTTCTCACCTGATGTGCGCATGCAAACATTAGAATGTAAAGTTATCCTTATATAATTGAACCCATTGAAGTTGCTCATGAATTTATCACTTAAAACACCCAGATTTAACACGATTTTTCATGATACCTAGAAACCCAGGTCGACTAAAAAAAGCAGATCTGGGTGGAAAAATCCCGTAGTGGGAGCCCTACATGGTCACATGCGGAAAACCGCCTACTACCCTAACTTAAGTCAACGTTTGACGATTTATTACCGTGTTATTCTTACCCAAGAAAGACCCACAAGTAGAACAATCCGCTAGCTAGTTTCGCAACCTTCTACATTCAAAGGAGAGGACTGCAACGAACTGCAATCTCATCACTGCATGTTTGAACAAATTAAGTTAGTCAACCACATACGAGCCACCGTACATGGTCACCCCCAATTGTCTCTGAAGCATAGGCTGCCAAATCGTATCTGTTTTGGCGTTTTTTACGGGTGCTTTTGCAAAGTTGAAACGAGGGCATGTGAAACGCTACTCAGTTGCGCGAAGCGTTTAGGGGGCCTCGCGGTCACAACTTTTCCCGGGGCCTCGCGCTCATTTAATCCGGCCCTGGCTACGGGCCCCACGCTACCTTAATCCGGCACTGCTACTGAGCTGATTAAAGTCCGATGTAACGTCATAAAAATATTTTTCAATTATTTCGTCATGTCACACATTACTTATCGCATTGGTTGGCGTACCATATTTTGGTGATATAAAACCGGGACGCTTCAGAACAACGAGCCTTATCAGATAAATTTGGTTTATATCATACTTGGAGTATGTAACTACAGTATTTTGGATTCCTATAGTTAAGATACAAAGAAAAAATAACATAATGTATTTTTCTAAGGAACAAAGCAATGTTCAAGCATATTTAATTTGTCCGAATGCCTAACCGGGACTATGCCAGCTAAAACGGGACGTATGGTCAGATCCGGATTAAAGAATAAGGGGCCCGGGGCAATTTTCACTGGAGGGCCCCTATGACGCATTTCATGACGTCATCGTTTGTAAAATGTTTGCTTTCGCTGATGCGCAACGTTCTCGTTTGCTTTTTCCAGTAGTCGATTATGTGCCTGCCGTATTAACACGATTGTTAGCCGCCTTTGATTTAAGCCGTACGAAATGGTGTTAAAAATTAATTTAAGCTGCCCTTGATTGTAAACAGCTTAGCCCCCAGAAAAATCTCCAAGACCCCCAAATTGAAACATGAAACACTACAATCAGTTGAGTTTTTGTCAATTTTTCGATGTCAAGCCCCCCCGCAGAAACGCAAAGCCCCCCTATTGGAAACTTTCTGGAGACGGTTCTGCCTCCGAGATGCATTCGCGACGTACGCGTACTCGTGGGTTTCCCGTATCACTTCTGTGACGGATGTGCACGTGATACTGAAGAAAATCGAATGCGAAAGAACAATTTGGTCGACAAACGTAGCCAAGGGAAGACTGAGCGTCATCTACATCGTCGTCGGAAGGGGGGCCTTGGCCCCCTGGATTTTGAAATTTTCAGCAAAAACAGGTTGTTTTCTTAGTTTCGAGTGAGAAAAATAAAATTTCACCACTTTTGGCCCCTCCTGGAAAAATACAGGAAAAAAAACCCTAGTACTCTCCACTGGAAAAAATCCTTACGACGCCCATGGTCATCTATACCAGCGTGGTCCAAACACTGACACGCGGGCCGTATTCGGCCCGCGGACAGTTTTGTGCGGCCCGCGAACGCTTCTGTGTGCCGTATATTACACATAGTCATAATTACATAGCATTAGCCACACAGCCCTTGCATATCACAGTAACACATCATTGAAGTGCAGGTCAATATGTAACTATTTGGGGGTAGCAATCAGAGTTGGATCCATTACATCAAGTAAGTTCAATTATAATTACAATTACGCTTTCAAATTTGTCAATTACATTACAGTGACAATTATTCTGTGCTAAAAATATCAAATTACAATTATAATTACAATTACCTTCACACTTGTAATTGATTACAAGTTGAAATTACAAATTCATTTAAGAATATGAAAATACAGTGGAAACTGCTCAATAGATCGTCGGTTTATAGAGCAAACCGCTTGTTCGAGCAGTTTCGGCTGATAAAAAAACGATCCAATCTTTTTCCTCTTATAAATTATTCGCTTGCTAGAGCAGGCACACCGCTTATTAGAGCAGGTAGACGTGCAGCAGCACCATGGCTTGCACGCAGTTAGCGCGTGAGAAATCCATAAAATGCAGAAAGTTGACCAAGCAACCAAAAATGAAGTAAAACAATCAAAAATCGACCAGTTCTTTTGTGCTGAAGAGGGGCAAGAGTGAACAGTGTCCACTACAATAGCTACTGTGCAATACATTATGACAAAAATATTGCAAAAATACAGTAAGTTTTCTTTTTACAATACTGTATACAGTGCTCACAACGAGAATAACATACAGTACCCTGATATTGTTATGTGTATTGGTGAACCCCTAGTGTAAATAACACCCTATTTTTATTGCAAAAAGTTCTCATCGGATAAAAGAGCAACCGTTTATTAGAGCAGGTTTTGCTATTGCCGAGGGTGCTCTATTAAGCGGTTTCCACTGTAATACATGCAGACATGTTGGAATGATTCCAGAAGTGGTGCCAGACATAGGCGCAGCCAGGTGGGGCCAAAGGGGCCATGCCCCCCCAAAATTTTTAGAAAACATCGTCATTTTGTGCTTTGAGAGGCGTTTTTCTAAACAAAACAGTGCTATTCGACGAAAATCAGACATTTTGGTCCCCCCAAAAAAAATTTTTCGCTGGATACGCCACTGGTGCCAGAACAGGCTTTTTGTGAGCTTTAAAGAACAGCACTCACTAAGTTTTTCACTGCCTATCAAATTATTTTTTGCCTATTTTGACACCTTGCGGGTTCCGCGTATCCACAGAGCTGCAGTCTCTTATTTCCTACAGATGTTACTACACAACGGTAGATTTATAAGCGCAAACACTTATTGTCACACTTAAAGCAACAACAGTTGATCGTTTGAACAATGATTGGTCTTCGAAAACGGTTTCTGGAATACAACACAAACAAGATTGCACATTCTACCAGCGCAATCTAAACTTAGCGAACATACCTCACTGTCAGTTAGCCGAGAGCGTGACAAACAATTAAGAATTAGGCAAGTAGGCCTCCACAATTGTAGCTATTTACAGTAAATTAAACACGCAGCTCACAAGCACGACTTCCATCCAGCTACAACTTCAATGCTGATTGGCGAACTGCAAATAAGCACATATACGTTTTAATTCTCCAACAACAAAAAATAAAGAGTAGGTACGAAAACGATGAAAGTTCCAAAGCTCAGATTTTCGGTCTCTGAGTTTATACGAAAGCTCGCTATTTCGAATAGCAGCATTTGGGCTTTCACTTAAGAGCCGAAAACGTCATCCACCGGGAAATAGACGGAGTGGCAAATTTATGACAGATTTTACACGAGGAGAAACAAATACGTGATCAAATTAAATGTTATTTTAGTTGAAAATTTGAATTTCTTTTTACAGTTGTTGCACCGTGCCTCAGTTCTGGTTAGGGGTTTAAAAAAATTTGGACAGTGGTGTTGGAAGGGATTCAGTAGTGTTTTCAAGTTATTCGTTTTGTTCATCCGTTTTTTAAATATTACAATTTCTGCAATATATTGTAATTTACTAATATAAGTTTCTGTTTGTTGATGAATAATGATTGAGTAAATGAACACACAAAAACGTTTACTTTAGCGCGCCTAATATTGATCTAACCAGGGGCAACTCCAGTTCAACAGCGTTACTTGGGCTCATCACATGTTTTGCATGCAGTCCATAAAACTAATATTTATAAAAATGCAAGAAAGGTGATGTACATGGAAAATATATGCCTTCCCGCAATCTTTCTGGTCCCAAATGACCTATTTTTTTATATCTAGCCTTCTTTCGTTTCTAATTTAAGAGTGAAAAATAGCAATAAAAAAAGCTTTGCAAATCAAACGGATCTCCAAGTCGCGATTGTACTGACAGCTGACTGAATGCAACAGTTCGAGGATTGCGTCACGCGAACTTCCATTTTCTCTCAATCTGGCTGGCACTATATTTGCTTTGTGACTTCAGACACGTAACAACGAATGAGAAGTTGTCATGAGAGTTCGTCTATTGTTGCGTAGTTCACGTCACAGAGTAAAGATAACGCCAGTTGAATTGCTCTCAAATGGGAACTGTCCATAGATTGGGAATTTAATCCAATGCTCTATGGCAGGGCTACTCAAATGGCGGACCGCGGTCCGAAACCGGAACTTTGGATGGCGACGGCCGGACCTCGTCAGCCTCTCAAAGATGTATTCTATACGCAGAAGTTTTTATCCCAAACTTTTGCGCTTTTGGCCGTACTTCAAAGCATTTACTCCTCGCCAACTGTGTGATTGTCGATCAAGCTGTTGTTGAACTAAATTGCAATGCACTGCACACCTGAGTTGGGCAAGCTACGATTTTTTGGTTCAAAGTAATTGTTTCGTCATAATCGTTCAACAATAGCTCGTCACTACAATGTCTATCCTGGTGAAAATAGTGAATTCAAGGCTAGAATATAGCAATGAAACCTTTTCTTTCCGAAAACAATACAATTATACAAATTTATTTGTGCACAGTTGTGAAAGATGCTTGAGTAAGGGAAGAGTTTTGCAGAGATTTTGTCCTTTAGGAACTAATTTTTATTGTTTTTGCGGGAAGTCAACAAATTGTGAAGAAAAGCTTTCAGCCTTTTTAGGAAATGGTAAACTAAAGAAAGGGAAACTGTTGAATTTTTGGCTGACGTAGTGTAACACCTCAACGACTTGAATGTAAAACTTCTACGAGAAAAACAAAGCCTACTACTCTTGATTTGATCACTACTACTTGCCCTTTCCAGAACATGTTTTCTTCAAACAAGTCAAAACGAACTTAGTCATTTTCCGAGGCATTTGGGGAAAATGAAAGCAAGAAGATTCCAGATATATTCAACTTATTGAAAAGTTGATTACCAACATTGTCGAACAATTTGGCGACTTTCTTTTCGAAAACAGTTGCTGCTCTTTCCTCAAAACCCTTTTTAGTGACAGACATTACCGAATTCTCAACTGAA
>JGI24159J19872_10006677_pt1 | contig 15071 bp, 8 predicted proteins | sample Ectturendosymbi4_FD_19872 | JGI IMG/M metagenome (IMG submission 19872) | reverse complement strand
AACAGGATGTTATGCAATGATTTCACTGGTCCGGCCCGCTTCAGATTAAATATGCCTGAAGTGGCCCTGGAACTGAAACGAGTTTGACACCCCTGGGTTATCTGATTAGCAATATAGAATTAGTATTCTCTTGTAGACTTGCTTTTGGTTACTTTGGTTAGGACATTCCTTTTCAAAAAATCTGTATTTTTTCACTTAATCTGAACATTTGGCAAGAAAACATTAAAGTTTTCACAAACTACTTGGTTTAATGCCACGTTATTATCATTCTAATTAATTCTTTTCTGACTGGTGATGTTTTCAGCGTGAACTTTCTCGAAACACAAAAGTTAGTAAGACCCCCTTACCTACAAAAATCCATACTCTTTGAAAACAATATTTTTATAGTAAAGGAAAATAAATTTCCATTGTTACTCTTTCCATGATTAGGCTAACACTTGAAAGCATTGTTTTACTCACCCACTATAATGATCTTCATAGAACAAGGTTTTCTTCAAGAGGATTTAAATTATTGCTAAAACCATAGTCATATCTTTTTATAAGAAATAAAACCATAGCATGATCGTTGTTTGCAACAGCATGAGTTTGTTCTGCGTTACAAGTAATTCTCGATAAGCAGTAGTTTGTTGTCAGTGATCAGTTGTATTTTTTTTGTTTTTTTACACGAGACAAAAAGTTGTGTGACGTCTCGTTTTGTGCTTTTGATGAGTAAATCTATGAAAAGATTATTCATAAATTGCATCCTGCAAACCTCGTCTTTTGATGAAGAATAGAATATTTGCAACTGACGTTAATGTTTTGATATATACACAAACTTCCAAGATAAATGGAACACTCGCACAGATCAAAAGAACGTTTCGCAAGCTGATGAGTATAAGTTGATTCCTACCGATTCAAGTGCTGTTTGCTATCGACTGATCCCTTAAACTCTTCACATTAAAAATAAAACAACTTGTTTGCTGCCACTCCCTTCGTGAACCAGCAAATATACCTTCGAAAACACCTCGTCAAACAGTTACCCAGTTTTGCCAGAATTCATACACGCCATCCAGTAACAATAACTAAAATTGTTAGAAGTGTAATCAGAACCGGAAAAAATATACTCACCATTTTCTTCTAACTGCAGATGAGACGATTTTGCTAGTCTTAATCCAATTGAGGATATCAGTATAGGAGATGTCTTTTTCACCTTCATCTTTAACAAGCGAAAACTTAAGCGTAATATCAGATTCAAATTCAAGCACAAGCTCTGATGTTTTTTTTCCTACCTCTTCGTTTCCATCGAAATCGGCCGAAGTAAACAAAGCGTTGAAGATATCCGTACCGCAGGAAAAGCGTAATGTTACAGAGGATATCAAAAATAAAGCCGCAGAAAGCGAATCTAACGCAATCCCTGAATTCCTAACAACAGCTGAGTCCAGCAGCAAAGCTACCATAACTTTGTGTAAACGAAGGTCGCAATCAACGTATGATATCCCATCGTCCACTAATTCAAAAGAAAGTCTGTCGCGACGAGGAGCTTCATTTTACCATGCTTTCTCACCAGCGTCCAAGTTTCTGACTAACATGTAAGTCTGATGTGTGGTCTTCAATTGGTGGTTCGCTTGTGAAGATCACGCGAAGTTGGCGATGCAGTTTTGTGAGAAACGTAGAAAGTTGCTATGGAGGAAAACTCTGGTTGCAAATGATCTTAAAACCGGAAATAAAACAATATAAATTATGCACAGCGAGAACAGGTCGCAGGTGACTTCGGCACAGTGCAGAAATCCGAAAAACGTTACACGGGAATTTTACGAGTTTTTCGGTAACTTATATTTTCATGAAAGGATAGGCGGAAGAAAAACTGCAATTTTTACACCTTGCTGTAATTACATCGATCTGATATTTCAAAGTTAAAATAGAGTTTATACGAACACATTAGTACCAACGCGTTTTAAAAGAAATCGTATGAAAATGAGACAACACGTTACGTTAGCAGCATTTATAATCACGAGTTATGTGTTTGTGTTTGACAAGCAAGTACAAAATCTTTGCGCTAATTTCATAGTATGTCTGTGATATACCACAACTGCTAGTCTATTAAATGAAGATTAACTGAAAATCTATCCAGAAAATTTGTACGAAAATTGATATGTTCGCAATTGAATCACTATCGTATTATAAAATAAAAGACATCGACTAAGGTACAGTTGGTTGAGCACGCGCCACCAAAATTGGTAGGTAGGGTTCGATTCCCGGTCTGGTCATACCGAAGATTTGAAAATCTGTGTTTGCGGCCTGTCCAGCCTCGTGCTCGCCGTTAAATGGGTGGGTGAAAGGAAACGATTCACGCCCAGTGCTGCCACTGACTCGCCATCAAAGCATAATTCACCACGAAAGTAAAAGCGGGGACCTCGGCAAGCAAGCGGAGCTGGCGCTGCAGGCCACTCGTGAGACGCCCGAAAGATGTAAAAAAGAGAGCATGAATAAAAATATGAAAGAAGACAGTGGTGTAGCGAGCCCAAATTCTTGGGAGGAGCCAATTATTTCGACTTTAAGCGAGCAACAGCATTTGGTTTGGGACACCCTCTCTCGAAGAACAAAACCACAAGATATGCTAGAATTTTCGGGGAGGCGTGGCCCCTTTGGTCCCACTTGGCTACGCCTATGAAAGGAGACAAAACTAATAAGACTAAGAAGATAAAACTAATTACTAAAAGATCGAAATAGGAGAGATTTATCTAACAAAATTTACAAAAATTTCAAATGCCAAAGTACCTGCTCTTTTGTTTATCAGAAAGCTCACGAAATTCTACATCTTATGATTTTCACTGACTCTCTAGCGCAATCGGTCAGGGAGTTATGATTGAAATTTCCTCAAGCCAGCACTGCAGTCCCGTCGCCACGGGGAGCTACGGTGAGCTTAGCCTCCCAAACAAAGCTCCAAGCCCCCCAAACTGAAACATGAAACACTATAAATCAGTGTAGCTTTTGTTAATTTTTATAATTTCAAGCCTCCCCGCACAAATGCAAAGCCCCCATTGAAAACTTTCTGGCGACGGTTCTGCAGCACTACCGTGGCTTTCCCGGTCCTTAGAGGTTTTAACGTTGGGTATTCAGTGTGCAATATATGGCTCAAAAGTTTTAGTTAAGCTTTTAAGTTTTAAGCCACATATTGTGTGATTGAATACCCAGCTATAAATCTGCTCAGTAAATGCGTTTTCATAAAAATTCTTACAAACTAGTACGTCGTTGGTAAGAGTGATTTCCAATGGTTCGAAAAATTTTCAAATTTACTTAATCCTAATATTTCACTTTCAGACCGATTTGTTTCTTTGAGAAATTTCTGAGCAGGGTACGGACTTAGGCAAAACCTCACATTATTATTTAAAGCAGTAGTTCCCAACCAGGGGTACTCACGCCCCAAGGGGGTGCGAAACATCATTCCAGGTGGGGCGAGAAGCGTCGTTCTTAATGACAGGAAATTGATCAATTCATTACTCTCCTGCAGCATTTTGTTTTCCTTTTCAATTGATTATAGACAAAAACATGAGGTTTGTTCAAACCTATGTGTCACGATATTAATCATTATTCGCCTAAACATCAGCTGCAATCTCTTCTTATATACGAGCTTGCAGTAGTTTTTTCACGAATGAACTAGATATTGGCACTGCTTTTGTTTTGTGATGATTACTTTTCTGGACAATTCTAGGATAATCTGAGCGTATTATATATATACGAGTGGATTCCGCATTTCATCATTTTTAGTACATAGTTTAGCAAACATTTAGAAGTCAACCTTTTGATTTTATTATATTGTACATATTTCAAGCAAGTGGTTTATTTTTGTGGAGTATATTCAAATGTTAATCTGGGCCGTCTTTTCTTGTTCATGTGTTCGATTTTCTTTGCATATTAAAAAATCCAAATTCCATTCTAAACGTTTGAAAGCTAGTTCTTGATTATAAATTGTAGTGGGTGTGAGGTCAGAACAAGTTTTTAGTGGTGCAGGAGTAAAGAAGGTTGGGAACCCCTGATTTAAACTATTATACATTTTTATGTGGAGTTACATTTCAAACTAAAACTGCTGAGCAATCTGAAAGTCGTCCTTGTCTTTTCAGACGGAGAAGTTCCAAAAGCACTCCAACCACCCCACAACGATCCATACATAGAGAGTCGAACGAAGGTCGAGCACCGTGGGCCGGAAACATTTCCAAAGACAAACGCAACTCGCAGTCATTTTATAAATCCTTCGAAGACCTAAAAGTTGACGCTTTTTGCGGCGTCGAGAAACGAGAGTGCAGAGCAAAGATCGAAACACTACATACAGTGTTTACAACGTACAAAGGGGGGGTTCAGTGCGAGATTGGACCCTGCGGTGGACTAATTCGAGTTCCTGGTACTGATGTTTCCTTGCACGTCTCTCAAAGAAAAGAAGAAATCCCTGTATGCCAATGCACATGTATAAATGCAACTTCTGACAAACGTCAAACAAAAACTTTTAATAAAAACCGCCATCGGGCCAGCTCTAAAATCAAAAAATTGCAAGGAACCCCTAATGATTTCAATAATTTTACCTGCCCTGGGGTCGACAAGCTTGAGATCAGAATGATGATTTCTTTAGAAGACCCGCCACCTTTATCAGTTATTGCAAGCGGTGTGTGTGTCGTTAATGTCAAAACTATTGCTCACATTGGAGCAGCAATCCGAATAGACTTTCTTGGCAACAAACTCCAAATGCATGATGTGGCTGTTCAAATGGCTGTTAATGCCAATGCTTCGGATTTGGATAAAGTTTTGAAGAAACCTACAGGAAAGGTATTTTATATGATTGTGCTCAAACCCCTCATAAAAAACTAGAGGGTCTTTAACTCTTTCACAAAATAAGTTTGTTTACAGAAAGTTGATGAAACCTGTGTATCAAAATTTTGCAAAATGATTTTCATGCAAAGTGGAGCCAAATATGGGCCTTTTGAAGAAATCCGAAAATGTTTTTCGTACGGAAATACACTGCAAGCAACAATAGACCCAAGAAACTTCAAAGGAAGTACGCCATGACGTAGAACTTTTATTGTTCATTAGCAGTGTACCGGAAAGTAGGGCAGCGTTTTGACTTTTTTGTTGCTGAAGAGTAGTGTCAGAAACTGAAATAGGTGGATCCTTGCAACCAGTGGCGTATCTAGGCAGAATGGCGCCCATGGCAAAGTTTAAATGTGCGCCCTTTTTAATAATTTAAATATTTGATATAGCCAGTGCCAGATTAACAAAAGTAGCAAATGTAGCAATTGCTACAGGCCCCGCACTTTTGGGGGCCCCGCGGTCCTTTGTGTTAAATTTGTTCTTCATTGCATGCAAGGGTGGTGGGTATTAAAATTGAGGTGCTCGAGGCGAACTCTCAAAAAGGGGCCCTATATTTTACACAAGCTATACAGAAACTTTATTCATTGAAACCAAGGTAAATTTTTCATTTTGTCTGGGAATTTGCTTCTGCGTGAAAGTCAATTTCACATGAAAAATTATTTGAGTTCATTTGATTTTAAATTGTTCTTTGTCTACAGATTAAAGTTGTTGAGGGTTCTCTTTTGACACATTCGCACATAATTTTGCTTTATTTTGGCAAACATATGACTTGCTTCATAGTTTATTAAATGTGGTTGTAGAGTGATAATAAGCTTTTTTTAAAAAAAGCTAAAGCTAATTGCAAAACTCTCAAAATACGTCCTCACGGCATCTTAAAAAAAGGGCCCCGAGGCAACCGCTTGTTTCGCCTCCCCTGATTATATGTATACAATTTTTTCAGTCCAAGAAGTCACTATTTTGCTAAATTTTCCATATGCAATTAAGCGAAAATTTTGAATTGAATTCTTTTACATTAGACTACTGTGATTTGCAGATCAAAGTATTTTGTAGTAATTTGCAACATTATGGGACCACTCAAGCAGTGATGCCAAATTGCAGCAATTTCGAGATATGGCTTGATTGCAGTGCTATGAATGGCATTTAAAAATATTATTGTACTTGAGTCTTTTTTTGCAAATGTGGGACATGATTTGCGCACTTATTTAACTCTAATGGTGACCGACTACAGGGGAGAACCGTCATTTTCTAAACTTAAGATGTCAGAATGAACGAAGCAGCAATAGTAGATGAAACAAGCTGAATACCCTGATTCTAAAGAGTTTAGAGCATGAACTTCGATGTGAAGTTGAAATTGACAGTAACAATTCGCTATGGCAAAACCTTGAAAATGCAATCCTAAGGAGTAGGTTTGCAGCTTTCCACAATCGACTTCGACACTGATACTGAGACTACACTGTCTAGATATAGAAATGATGTAATTTGTTGATGAACCTGGAAGCAAGCTTACTGTCTCTTTACTGTACTTGTGAGCTGTTCAATAATGTATTTCTTCTTGGCGAAAAGATACGCACATACGTTTTTTGGTAAAAAAGATAGGTAGCTCATAAAGTCCACCGGTTGCTATTTAGTACCAGGTTTTTCGTTCTTACGAAATTCAATATGCGTAATGGTAGTGACATGGATGCCCACAGAATTTGTGATTTAACAGTAGTTCGCTTGTTCAAGTGTATTTTCAACTTAGGGCCCTATGCTGTCAACATGCTACAGACCCCGCGATACCTTAATCCGGCACTGGATATAGGCAGAACCGTCACCAGAAAAGTCGTCAACAGGGGGGATTTACATTTGTGCGGGAGGGCTTTACGTTCATGTAAGGGGGGCTTGAAATTCAAATTTGACAAAAATTCTACTAATTTATAGTGTTTCATATATCAGTTTGGGGTCTTCGAGGTTTGTTTGGGGGGGGCTAAACCCACCAAAGCCCCCCGTGGCGACGGGACTGGATATGGGCACAATTTTTGCGAAACATAAGTCATGAAGAAAATAAATGTTTCAAAAGAGAAAATATATGCTTATTTTTTTAAGCAAATAAAATTATCAATTATATATCAATAAGGACCGTAATATACTTTTATACTCATTTACTGTATTTTTAGTTTAAAGAAAGAATTATCAAAACATTCAAACAATAATGTTATCATTGTTCATACGTAGTATTAGCACTAGCGTATGGAGGGGGGAGGCCACTGTGCCATGGCCACCCCCTCAGACCCTAAAAATAAAAAAATGTTAAAACAGTATTGTCCAAAACTTTCTTCCAGAATGCACAAAAATGCGTATTTTTAAGTATAATTTTGCAAAATTTTCCCTGGGGCATGCCCCCGGACCCCCCTAGAATGGTCGTTCCTTCGGCACTTCTCTTAAAATTGATTTGTGACGTCACACGATTGTGACAAAACTTGCCCCCCCCTCAGAAATTTTCTGCGTACGCCGCTGAGTATTAGCTGACCAAATTGTAAATATTACAAAAAAATCACACAACGTATTGCAACTGCAAAACACAATTTCTTATAAAATGAAGCACATTTTCTCATAGCGTGACAAAGACGAGGTCATCTAAACATAACATACGAGCGTTTAAGTTCTGTCACAATGTCTGACTGTCATGCGTCACAATACCATAGTTTTGTCATAATGCTTGTTGGTGTTGGCGCAACACGCCCGACTTAATGCGCCAAATAAGGGCACTGTGTGCTGTGCAGTTAATGGTTGTATGCAGGGCCGGATTTACCAATAGGCTATGTAGGCTTAAGCCTAGGGCCTCACGATCCAAAGGGGGCTCTAGCAAACTGTGGTACGCATAGAGTAAATTGCCAGAATATGATGAGTTCGATAAATATTAGTCAAAATTTTATGTCTTATTTGTTGATGAAATTTAGTTTTATTCACCTCATCAGATTCCGCGTTGATAACGTCGGGGTCTTCCAACAAGTTTCCATGAATTTCAATTTGACCGTTGGCCAATGCCGCATGCCGACTATTGTGTCGATATGCTCAAAGCACGTTAGTTGCGTCCTCTGATGAATCGTACCGATTGCTACGTGTGAATCAGGCGAAAGAACATGTATCTGTTCGTGTTTGAATCGCACCTTATCAAAGCTTAATAGGTTGTACTGCAGATAAGAGCTATGTGTGGGGCTTTCAGCAGCATTATCTTACAATAAAAACATACTTGTTTCTTCTAAGCAATACTTCTAAGTTTTGTTAGCGTTTCTATAACGTATGGTCGTTTGGTATTTTTAGATGTGATTTTTTCCATTTGAATTGTCTTTAACAACGTCATTCAAAAATCAGATTGCTATTGAGAACTTGCGCAAGTTTGTACTGCTCCCATGCTAAGCAAATCGGAGAAGATCTTCATGAGCTTGAATAGCAAGCAAAAGTCCCTTTGTCATCTGGCAACCAAGAACTCCCCCAAAGAGACAAAGGAAACGGTAACAGGAAGAAAATAACAAAAGCGTGTTTGGGCATGATGACTCAGATTAGTGGTTCTTAGTGTATCCAAGCGCGCTGACCCTTATTTCTGAACTTGACGGCCACTATCTGCTCAGGATAAAAGTCTTTTTCAAGATTCCAAAGAATTAAAAATGAATAAAAGGGTTGCAATGTTCCAGGAGTGGTTGCCCAATTTTATTGAATTCCTAGATGATTATGGTATGAAGAAGGCCAGGACAAAACCTTTTTAATTGTTGACTGTGGTCAGTTCAGTCTTACTTGATCCGATACTTGTTGCTTTTTGTACGTATTTCAATAATGTCAGCGTGAGGGAAGTTTAAACCAGTCCTGTCGGAACGGGGGAGCATTGATGGGCTCAGCCCCTCGAAATTTAAAAACCAGTGGTGATTTTATCAAATTTTCAGAATGGCAAGTCCCCTGCGCAAATTTAAAGCCCCTATTGAAGACTTTCTGGCGACGGTTCTGATTTAAACCCCATAACCTTCGGCGCGACGGTTTCGTTGCCTTCGATTCTTAGCAGTCTGAAAAAGTGGCAAACACGCGAATCGTGAACAGCAGTTGTAACCATTTGGCTGCGTTTTACTTGACGTGTTTTGCTCGTGTGCGTGAGATTTTTACAACCGTGGTAAGCGAGTCGCAACGTGGTCATCATGTTGTGCTTTAACGACTTTATGCCGCCACACATGTGCAGTGTGTTTGTTTTTTTGAGGATAGATAAAAAAAAACAGATGTGAAACTTATAAAAAACGTAAGCCATGTGTTTTGTCAAAAATTTTAACCGTGGCGTTTTCGGTTGGTTTGCTTGCAAAAATAAATGGTCCTGTTCCCGTCAGCCAAGTACGATTTCAACAATTCCATGTCACTGAACGCTTTTATGTCAAAGGCAGCAACAAGCGCAGTGATCGTCGGGCACTCTAGTAAGGATTTAGAATTTTTATTGACCACACTTTTAGAGCGCCATTTTCGGCTTTGCGCACATTGGTTTACGCTTTTCCATTTTTTCCTCGTAACAATGGAAGAGGGGGCTTTACAAGTGGATTAAAGGGCCTCGCATCAGCTAAATCCACCCCTGGTTGTATGGGGTGCAAAATAGAGGTTGAAGAAAAAGTAAGTCACAAGAAAAAGTAAATTTTTATCTTTGGCAATTTTTGCGCCGCCATCAATGTGGCACCCTTGGCACGAGCCATGCCTGCCATACCCCAGATACGCCACTGCTTGCAACACCACTAACAATGCAGAGTATTTTTTATTGTGAGTGGACCTTACTTGTCAAAAATTATGCTTTTACTACTAAATAACGCGGCATTATCAAATGTTTTTGTTCCAGGTAACCCTTCTCAAGCCTACTTGGTTCCCATTGCCAAAATTTGTGAAAGTTCTGCTCCTTCACCTTGGAATTTCATAACTTGCAAAGGGATTAAAGTCAGTGTTTACGGGCCGAGAAACATTCACGCAACAACTCATTTTTGCGTTTCTGTGTCAACAGTGGATTTTTCTCCACCTTCGCTTTCTCTACAGCATTCCCAAAACAAGTACGACAATATAATAATGCATGAAACAGAGTTCTGAGCATGGGCGTTGGAAAAAGAGGCAGTGGGGGCCTTTACCCGCCTGGATTTTAAAATTTGACATTTTCCAATTAAACTTTTAGCAAAAAAAGTTGTTCTCTTAGTTTGGAGTGGGTAGAATGAAATTTCATCATTTTGTCCCCCCCTTGAAATTTGATTGGCTACCCCTGAAAAAAATCCTTCTGACGTCCATGGTTCTGAGCTGCAACTATAAAGTTTTTGCGTTCCACGTGTTGTGCCGAAGTTACACGTGCTTCAAATTATTCACGTTTTGTTACGATTTGATGGGCTGGAAAAATAAATATCTAAAAGTGATATTAGTCGTGTAAACATAGTTGCCAAGCCAGTGTTCTTAAACATTTGTGGGCCACGGACCCCTACATCCTAATAAAAGTTACGGGCCCCTCAAGAAGAACATTACAATAAATATTCGAAATTAGGTTGTAATTTTTGTAGTAGTAATCAAAATATCTTCAAAGCCTAACAACTATTTCGAAATGTCAGAGCAAAGCCTATTAACTTTTTAAGTCGCATTCATGGACACCTTAAATCACATTCACAGAACCCTTAGGCCGAGGAGTTCACGGACCCCAGGTAAAGAAACCCGTGTGTTGAGCAGACATTAGGAACAGTGAAATAGTTAGAAAGTTTCTTAAAGATTTATGCTATGAAATCTTGCACTTCGTACAGGTCAGTAGTATACTTACAACAGAACTTGGAAAAAAGATTAGCAGTAAAGTTAATACATCTTAACGGGGACACATTTTTAATTGTGCAAATCTAGCAGCGTTTCTCAGCATTGCTAGCGAAGGAGGAAGTTTCTCCTAAGCGGGTGGGCACAAGCCGAAGCCGAGTACAAAGCCTAAAATAATATCTCGAAAGATCAGCGTCAAAAGCTTTAAAAACAACTATCTTCACATATTCAGTTCCATAGAATTGAAACAACACGTCTATTAAATCAGCATAACTGCAGAATGCGTAAGGTAAGCTAGCATTTAGTAACGATGGCAGCCAAACTTTCAAGCTAAATTGGAAGCGCCGTTTGACGGTAGTTGCATGATTTCGAGAACGAAGTATTCCATTGTGTAAATCTTTGTAGCGTGCGTTGAGTTTTATTAAGTTCATGCTTTTGAACTTTTGCAGTAAATTTTGAAGTTGCAGTGAATATTTTCAGTTGAGTAAGGTGAATTTTCCAGTTATTTCCAGTTTTAATTGTCGCAGGTGGTGTTGTGCTATGTTACACTGCAGTCTTGAGGTTGTTTACTTTCTCTGACCTTGCTTTAGCCTTTCAACGTTTTACCTGGTAACACTGCTTGCAGATGTAAGGACTGATGATGCATGGTTTTACGTGAAATCGATTTCCTATTAAAACTTGTGTGTGATTCCTCGCTTGTTTCACCTGTGCAGTGAAGTTACTTGAATACAGATATGCGCAAGTTTGAATCATCGCAAAAGATGAAAGCAAATCCCAATCGGTTGATTCCTATAAAGCCTGTAGAAAACCTTCTAGAGCTTTTAATTGTCGAACATCTTTTGCTTATAACTTATTTTGGCAAACCTCTCATAGACCTGACATTAACTTTTAGTAGTGAAAAACAAGACTAAAACCAGGTTCGATTAGAATCTCGTTCGAACGAGAGCGCCGTTACAAAGGCTACACCAGCGCTTCTCAACCGGTGGGCCGCGAAGCTCCTTCAGGTGGGCCGCGAAATGTTCCAAGATAACGCAATAATTACGCCTAGTCATGAGTTCTGAAACAAATCTTTCCTGAAGTGGGCCCAAAATCAAAGTCTCGGCGAAAATTGGCCGCGATATAAAAAGGTTGAGAAGCACTGGGCTACACCGACGGCAACCGCTGCCAGCTGGTTTCAAGGGCGTAGGCAAGGGGGGGGGTTGGGGTTAAACCCCCCTTGAGCTTGACATTTTACAAAAGCTTTATTACCTGCGCAAAGGCGGTTAATTGTTTTCGCATACTTTTTGTTCGTTAATTTGTTGACTTAAAGCAAATACCACAGAATAAATTTTTAGGAAAATTTCAAGGAACATTGTAAATGGGCCAAAATGTAATGATTAGTTTTTCGTGGGCCAGGGCGCACGCAAGGGGGGTGGGGTTAAAAAAACCTTGAGCTTGACATTTTACAAAAACGTATTACCTGCCCAAAGGAGATTAATTGTCTTCGCATACCTTTGCTTGTTATTTGTCGACTTAATGCAAATACCATGGAATGAATTTGCATTCAAACTTCAAGGAGCATTGTAAATGGGCCAAAAAGTAATAATTAAGTTTCGATGGGAATGTGGGTTGTGGTCTGCGTCCAGAAACCATCTTACCACATTTTGCAGACCTTTCGTCCCCTACGCATGTTTAAGATTGTGCTCCGCGGTAGTTAACTTCACCCGAAACAATTGCATTTATTTTGTCTGCTAAGGCTGATCAGCGCAAGCGCTGACCCATTGGCTACATTGGCAATTTCTGTAGGATGGTGGATCTGCTGCACGAGCTCAAAAACAGCAGTTGTTAACACAGAAGCATTCAGGCACTTAATAATGTCTCAGCAGGGAAAAACGAAAACTAAAATTTTAATGGACTTCTATAAATAACAAAAATAAATAGTGACTTGTTTTTACACTGTATTTGGAAAGTATCCAACAGTAAAATTCATTGCTATTATCACAAAACTTAAAAAAAGTTTCGTCAAGAACTAGAAATCTAAAAACAGCGCCGAGAAAATTGTAATGAGTCTTATTTCGTTCCAAGTTCGGCAAAGTGAGTGACAACACATTACTGCGGTTTACTTTCCGACAATTTTAAGTGGGAACTCAATTATAGCACAAGCATGTAGCATTTTTAGCAACGACAGGTGGCACATGATGAGCTAGTTTATTTTTCTGAACAGCTTTTATGTGAGTAAAAGAAGATATTAGTTCTAAACCTAGTTATTTTTCTTTTCTTTTCATATTTTTCGTGCACTGAATTTACGTGCATGATCTTTGTTGTATTTCATGTAACTTGATTTTCTGTCTTTTTAGAAACCAACTGATGCAACGTTGGGACTGTTTTATGGTTTCGATGCAACAATTCCAGAAGTTAGAATTAACCATTACAAGTGACTCAGATTCGTTTTTGTTGATTGATAGTGGCACGTCCAAGTACGTCATCGCAGAAGATGAACTTTGCAGAAACTCTCGTATCAACCTCACTTGTACCTTACACTGCTCACGGCATGAATGCAAAAGTTTCGTGAAAGCTGCAAGCAGAGGTATTGTCATCAAAATGTTAGGAGCTAGGGACAAAGTAGAGAGAAGAATGCCGTTCACAGCACCTTCTCCTGGTGAATTCAACAATCTGTCTAACGATGCTCTTTCCACCACCGCAACGTTCTTTGTTGCCAATGAACTCAAAGAGGATGATCTCACATTCTTGTGGCAAATTTTTCAAGAAGCGAAGGGCTTGGCAAGAGACGAGATGGGCAACTTGAAAGAGAGGAAAGTTTGCACGCCGTTTATTGCTGTCGCATTGAAAAACAATAAAGGAAAAGAGAAGTAAGCGGTTTCTATTGTGTTTTATCAACTTTACCATTGCAATCTGTTCTTTACTGCAAAAGTATTAAAAGCGATCAAATAGCGATGTTCACTAAAAGCACGATTTGTTTGTTTAGGAGTTTTTCTGCAGATCCGACATTTCTCGGCTATTCTCAAGGTGACTTCTTGGCAATTTTGAATTCACAAAAGCTGACACTTGCGGAAAACGATTCGACAGCAGATTTCTGGACAGCATACTCCCAGCACAAGATAGGTATGGTGCGCTGCTGCAGGACCGTTCAAATTACCTCGCCTGTCATTCGTTAAACAACGTTTTTTCACTGGGCAACGACCGGAAACAAAGTTATTCCACCACAGTTTCGCATTCATTACCTTATTAAAAATGATTGCCTCAAAAGCTGATCACTTCGTTTGCACATTCCAAACGAAGTTTCTGTCAAAGTAAAAGCAAAAAAATAGAATCTCGGCAAGAAATTTTTCGAAACGAAGTAAATTAAATACCACACGTACCAAATTTGCAATTCTTCCAACGTGTTTGCTGTATAGACATGCAACGTTACCTGAGTTCTTCATCAACAGCCCAGTTTGAAATAAATACAAAATTTTAAGATGCATTGAGTCGCTTTATTCATCCCCATCCTGTTAAAAAAACAAAAACCTACTAAGCTACCAAAGTGGAAGACTGTGGGCAGCAGGAAAGTTTATGTTTGCATCGAGAAAGATAATTTTCTTGTACCTGCAGTGCCGAATCAGTTGGGAGCACCGAAAAGTCCCGACAATGTCGTAAGTACTTTCTTCAATGCAGTACATTTACTCCCAAAAGACCTTACAATCGAATATTGGGGCGCCAAACTTGTTTCTTGCCCCGGGCGCCATCTAACTCGGTACGCCCTGCCAACACTGCAAACGGTTTTGAGCTCATTCGATAGCAACGTTTTCAAAAAAGGCTCTAGCTTATGTGCAGCAACATGTAGTCTTTTTAAGTTTCTAGAATAAATTACCTTTGAAGATTTTTGAAATAGCATTTTGTTCAGGGCCGGATCTAACTGATGCGAGTCCCTAGGCTAATCGACTTGTGAGGCCCCCTCTCCCATTGTTGCGAGGAAAAAATGGAAAGCGTTAATCGATTTGCGAAAATCCGAAAATGACGCTCTGAAAGTTCGGTCAGTGAAAAATTCTAAATCGTTACTGGAGTGACCACGATCACTGCGTTTGTTGCTGCCTTCGACACAAAAGCGTTGAATTGCACGGAATTGTTGAAATCCTACTTGGCTGGCGGGATCAGGATTATTAACTGCCACAGGCAAACCAACCGAAATCGCCACAATTGAAATATTTGCAGGCTTGTCCATGGGAATGGGATTCCTATGGGAATCCCATGGGAAACGTCCCATGGGATGGGACAGCACACATTTGTATTTCCCATGAGACTCAGAAATAGAATGAGTGTCAGAATGTTACTGAATTGTCATACTTAGACTAAACTTCTGAATTTTAAAGTCATTTTGCATGTCTTTTTGTACATGTAGTCCTATTTAGTAGATACTAAACCTAAACTTTCATAAATTTAATAATTTTAATTGAATTGTATTCCATATTAATATT